>Ga0206101_1000005_pt1 | contig 266937 bp, 220 predicted proteins | sample 1B0metagenome_FD_148613 | JGI IMG/M metagenome (GOLD analysis project Ga0206101, IMG submission 148613) | Enriched microbial communities from leaf-cutter ant dump, University of Wisconsin, Madison, United States - 1B0 | ecosystem: Environmental > Terrestrial > Nest > Insects nest > Nest dump... | reverse complement strand
CGGCGATGTGGCGGTCGGTCACTGCGTACGTCAGCAGCTTCAGGCCGCTCACCGCGCTGTCCGCAAGCTTCGATGTCGTCACCGTCCCGTTGGCGACCTTCGAGGTCGTCACCGCGTTGGCAGCGAGATCCGGGTTCGTCACCGAGCCGTCGGCGATCTTCGCGCTCGTCACCGCATCGTTGGCGATCGTCGGATTCGGATACGTACCCGTCAGATCGCCGCCGGCCGGGCCACCCGGGTTCGGAGCAGTCCAGACCACGGTGGTTCCGTCATAGGTTGGAACCTGGCCGGTTCCGGCGCCAGCCGTGCTGATCTTCGGCAGCGTCACCGAACCGTCGGCGATCTTCACCGTCGTCACCGCATCGTCAGCGAGCTTCGGCGTCGTCACCGAACCATCCGTAAGATCGCTCGTCACGATGCTGTTGGTCAGGTTCAGCTTCGAGTATGCGATCGCCGCTGCCGCATTGACATCGGCATCCACGATCGCGCCGTCGGCGATCTTTGCGCTCGTCACCGAACCGTCGGCGATCTTCACCGTCGTCACCGCATCGTCAGCGAGCTTCGGGTTTGTCACCGAGCCATCCGTAAGGTCGCTCGTCACGATGCTGTTGGTCAGGTTCAGCTTCGAGTATGCGATCTCCGCTGCCGCATTGACATCGGCATCCATGATGGCGCCATCGGCGATGTGCGTCGTCGTCACCGACGAGGTCCCCAGCTTCAGGCTCGTCACCGCGCTGTCGGCAAGCTTCGGCGTCGTCACCGAACCATCGGCGATCTTCACCGTCGTCACCGCATTGGTGGCAAGCTTCGAGTTCGTCACCGAACCATCCGTAAGGTCGCTCGTCGCGATGCTGTTGTTCAGATCCAGCTTCGAGTATGCGATCTCCGCCGTCGGGCTCACATCCACGTCGGCGATCGTGCCGTCGGCGATCTTCGCGCTTGTCACCGAGCCATCCGTAAGGTCGCTCGTCACGATGCTGTTGTTCAGGTTCAGCTTCGAGTACGCGATCGCCGCCGCCGCGTTCACATCGGCGTCCATGATGGCGCCATCGGCGATGTGCGTCGTCGTCACCGACGAGGTCCCCAGCTTCAGGCTCGTCACCGCGCTGTCGGCAAGCTTCGGCGTCGTCACCGAACCATCGGCGATCTTCACCGTCGTCACCGCATCGGTGGCAAGCTTCGAGTTCGTCACAGCGTCATCCCTCAGATCGCTCGTCGCGATGCTGTTGTTCAGATCCAGTTTCGAGTATGCGATCGCCGCCGTCGGGCTCACGTCCACGTTGGCGATCGTGCCGTCGGCGATCTTCGCGCTCGTCACCGAGCCTGTCGCAATCGCCGGGTTGGGATACGTGCCGGTCAGATCTCCGCCGGCCGGGCCGCTCGGCGGGAGGCTCGTGGGAGCGCCGGAGAGCTTGCTGTAGCTGATACCGTTGGCGACCTTTGCATCGGTCACCGAACCATCGGCCAGCTTCGGCGTCGTCACGTGCGCATCCATGATCTTCGGCGTGGTGACGGCGTTGTTCGCCAGATCGACCGTGCCGACCGCGCCATCTGCGATCTTCAGCGTGGTCACCGCATTATCGGCGAGGTCATTCGTTCCGACCGCGCCATTGGCGATCTTCAGCGACGTCACCGCATTATCGGCGAGATCATTCGTTCCGACCGCGCCATCTGCGATCTTTGTGGACGTCACGGCATTATCGGCGATGTCGGCGGTCATAACCGCGCCATCTGCGATCTTCAGCGACGTGACGGCGCTGTTAGCAATCTGCGGGTTGGGATAGTTTCCGGTGAGATCACCGCTGGCCGCGCCGCCCGGGGTCGGATTGCCCCACACGATGCTGGTGCCATTATACATGAGAGCCTGGCCGCTCGCGGCGCCGGCGGAGTTGAGCTTGGCCGGAGTCACCGCGCCGTTCCCAAGATCGGCGGCACCGATGGTTCCGTCCAGGATCTTGTCGGTCGTCACCGAATTTGCGCCGAGCTTCGAGTTGGTGACGGCGCCATTCTGGATCTTGTCGCTCGAGATGGCGTCGTTGGCAATGAGGTTGCCGTTGATGCTGTTCGGCACCAATGACAGCGTGACAGCCGGGCCGGTCGGGTTGGTAACGGCAATGACATTATCGACGCTGTTGACCGACTGAACGCCGCCGCCGGTCGAATTGATGGTAAACTCCTTGCCGCTGCGGACGATCGTGGTATTCGCACCCGCCTTAAGTTCGATATCCCCCCTCTGTCCATTGATGCTGGTGACAGCAAGGCCGGACAGCGGATTCCATGTGAGATCTCCGCCGCTGGTTGCAAGGACACTTCCATCGCCCACCCCCGTGAGGTCGAACTTGTCCGGCGTCAGCGAGTTCGGTCCGAGATGCTCCGCGCCGATGGCACCCTGCGCAATAAACCGGACACTGTCGGCCATGACCGCAGTGAAGGCATAGGGCGCGGCGGTGAATTGCGTGCGCGGCGAAAGTTCCGGATCGGTTCCGATCTTCAATCCCAGGTACAACGCATCGTCGAAGTGAACCGACGTGGGGATTCCTCCCGGCGTCGCCGATCCGATCTTCACATCGAAGTACCCCTTTGTTACGGAGACGGTCTGTGTTTCCGTGAACAGAGCCGTGCCGCCGGTTTCTTGGTCATAAATCGTGAATCTCAGGTTGAAAGAACCTGTTGGCAGAGGAGTTCCGCCAGCATCGGCGATAATTCCCTGATAGCTGATTTCACGTGGTACCTGCGCGAGCGCACTCGACGCCAGGAGTACCCCTAGGAGAACCAGCGAGGGACGAATGGCTGTGAGTCTCATTAGGATCCTCTCTTAGTAAACGATACAGAGTTAGCGTGATAGCAGATCGAGATTCATTTGCTCCGCGCAGCTCCAACACTCACATCGGCAAGGGGGACCAAATGTCGAAGGGAACGTTGGGGCGGACCTAGTTGTACGCGGGCTCAAACAGGGGCCTAACATAGCGAATCGGCAGGAAATAACCTTAACCATAGGAGGCGTTCAAAAAATTTTCTGGGAGGCATCGGTCCGCCGGCATGCATCAGTCCGCCAGCCAGTCACATCCCCTCTCCCCAACCGGCAGGATGATGCCCGATTACCGATGAATGGAACAAAGCCGGACAGGCCTCCCTCGATCTGGCGCATTCGTACCCGGTGAATCACGCCAGCCCGGCAACGCGGCCGCAGATGAGCACGCATTAACCATATTATATATATGTGCAAAAGTTTTTGGGATCGGCCGACGCCAGACTTCGGCAGAATATCATAGAGGAATGTCACCGGACTCTCCCGCAGATACTTATCCCCTCTACGAAAACCGGCCACGGACAAAAATCCGTAGCCGGTTGAAAAAACGGCGGCAACCCCGATGCAGCGCGCCATGAGCGCCTATCCGCCGAACTGCTCCGCCTTCCACACCTCCACAGTTCCGAACCTTTCCAGTCCGGATTGAATTTCGCTCGCTCTGCCGACGACAACAATGGCCAGGTTATCGGGATTGAGATAGCGCCTGGCGAGCTCCTTCACATCGGTCGGCGTCACCGATCTGTAGACATCGAGCAGGTTGTTGTAGTAATTCTTCGGCAGGTCGTACTGCTGGATGAAGAGCACCCGCTGCGCCGTAATGTTCGGCTCGGCCACCGAAAGAAGGAATGTTCCCTCGGCCGCCTGCACCGTCCGGTCGAGTTCCTCGCGGGGGACATTCTCCTTCTGAATCCGTTCGATCTCATGCAACATTTCGGCAAGAGCGGAATCGGTGACGGAATTACGGACCTCCGCCTGCGCAATGAACCTTCCCGAGTAGAGATTGGCATCGAAGAATGAATACGAGCCGTAGGTGTAGCCGTGGGTCTCACGGAGATTCATATAAAGGCGTGCCGTGGAGCCGCCCCCCAGAATGCTGGCAAGAATGCTCGTCTTCGGGCGGATGGGGTCATTGAACAGAGGCCCGCCCGCCACCACGCGGATATTGCTCTGGACGGCGGCCGGGCGATCGATCAGAATGATCCGCCTCCCGGTGCGTTCGGGGAAGTCCGGACGAGCGAGCGTGGGAACGGCTCCGGGCGCCCAGTCACCGAGCTTCGACTCCAGATTCGCGCGGAGTTCCTTCGGCGTAAAATCCCCCACCACCGCCATGACGGCATTGCCGGGCACGAAGTAGGTGTCGTGGTAGTTCCTGATCTTCTCCCGGGTGAGCCCCATGATCGCCGGCGCCGTACGCACCTGGCCATACGCGCTCCCGCCATACAGCAGCCGGTTCACCGCCTGCGTGACAAGCCATGAAGGCTGCGCCATCTGGGCCTGCAGACCGCTGATCTGCTCCTGCTTGTACTTGTCAAGCTCCTCGGCCGGATATGCCGGGTTCTTCACGGCATCGGCGAAGAGATCAAGAAGGGCTTCGGTCTGTGACCGCAATCCGCCGCCGATCACCTCGATGGCATCGTCGGAGACGGAGGCGCTGACACCCCCCCCGATGAAGTCGATCTCGTCGGCGTACTGTTCGGCACTTCGTTTCGTAGTCCCCTGGGTCAGAAGATCGGCGGCAGCCTCTCCCAGTCCGGGGAGATCGCCATCGACGCTCCTGCCGCCGCGAACCAGCATGCGGAACGTGACGAGCGGCCGTGAATCACGGACGAAGAAGACGCGAAGTCCATTCTTCAGGGTGAACTCCTCGTATGCCGGAAAACTCGCCGCCGGAGCGGGCGCCGCCGGAGGCTGTTTCGTGCGGTCAACCTGCGCATGCGCTGCGCCAGCGGCCAGCAGTATCGCCAGCGCCCCGGTGAATCCCATGATGTTCTTCATCCTGCTCCCATAGGAATATTCGCTGATGACTTCTCTCGTTCGGCTCATGTTCATCGTCCACCCTCCTTCACCGGCGGAATGTACTTGAGCACCACCCGGTTGGTCGGCACCAGATAGTTCTTTGCCACGCGCCGCAGATCCTCCGGTGTAAGCTTCAGATAGCGATCGAATTCCGTGTTGATAAGATTTGCATCCCCCTGCATCACCTCGTAGAACGCAAGCTCCTGCGCCTTCTGCAGCACATCGCTGTACTGCTGGGCATATTCGGTCCGGACCTGGTTCAGCGCCTTCCGGAACTCGCGGTCGGTGACGCCGTTCTTCTGAATCGCCGCTATCTCCTCCTCCATCGCCGCACCAAGCTGCTCCAGCGACGTGGTCGGATATGCCAGCGCAAGCATCTTGAAGAAACCGGTCTGTTCACGCTCGGTCAGGAAGGCTGCCGCCTCCAGCGCAACGCGCTTTTCATCCACCAGATGCCGGTACATGCGCGAACTGTTGCCGACGGCAAGAACCCGCGAGAGAAGATTCAGCGCATAGGCGTCAGGATGCCCGCGCCCGACCGTGCGATAGCCATAGACCAGGCCGGGAAGCGGCGTCTTGTCCTCCCGCACCTCGATAACCTTTTCGGCGGTTCCGAGACCGAGGGAGATCGTCGGGCGGGCGATCTCCCTGCCGCGCGGTATGTCGGAGAAATACTTGTCGATGAATTTCTTCGTGGCTGCGATGTCGATGTCGCCGACGATCACCAGCACCGCGTTGTTCGGCACGTAGTACGTGTTGTAGAATTCACGGAACTCATCGATGGTCGCCTGGTCGATGTACTGCGCGGAGCCGATCGGGAGCCAGGCATACGGAGTGCCGGCCGCCAGATTTGCGTGGAGATATTCGTTGAACGAACTGTAGGGCTGATTGTCAAGGCGCTGCTTCTTCTCCTCCTTCACCACTCCCCGCTGGGTCTCCACGCCTATCTCCTCCACCTTCGCATGCAGCATCCGTTCGGACTCGATCCAGAGCGCAAGTTCGAGCTGGTTGGCGGGGAGATTCAGCCAGTAGTATGTCTGATCCTCGGTGGTGGATGCGTTGCGGCGCGCGCCGGCCGTCTGCAGTATTTCGTCAAGCTTTTTTCTGGGAATGTTTTCGGTGGCCTCGAACATCAGATGTTCGAAGAAGTGGGCGAATCCGGTGCGATCGGGACGCTCGTTTTTCGAGCCGACATGATAGTGGACGAATGTCGCCACCACCGGCGCGCTTCTATCGACCGAGAGTATCACTCTCAGGCCGTTGGGGAGGTCATATTTTTCGAAGGACACGGTCGGGAACTCGCCGGCTGCGAGAATGCCGGATGTCGCGACGGCGGCCAGAACAACCGTCGCCAGCAACCGCCTCCGTTTGCGGGATGGATGTGGAATCATCAGTGATGAGCGTTTGAGTTGTGATTGACACTCGCCGTTATGAGAGTCGGGATTGTAGATGTGATGGGAGCTACGCCGTCGCATGCAATTGGTTACACTGGCCGCCGCATCCCGCGCACCGGGAGGAACGAATCAGGGAGATTGCGGGAACGGAACGCCGACGACGCGGAACGAAATCGGACCGCATGCGATGGTGATTCCCAACGCATGGGCCTGCATCGAATCTCACGCCGGCATCATAGATTTGTGCCACGCCCGCAACAGAAACCAGTGCAGCCCCGGCCCCGCTCCGGGTGATTTACAGGAATCCAGATCCTCATGAAGACCATCGAAGTGGAACTTCCGGATAATATCGCCGATCTGCTCGACGAGTTGGCACGGGATCTCGACACGTCTCCCGAGGATATCGCGCGCGCCGGCATCGCCGAGAAGCTCGATACGCTCCGCGAGGAATTCCGATACCACACGTCCTATCTCTATGTGGTTGACGGCACCATCGAAGGCTACCGCTCCCCCGCCTGAGCTTCCGTCCGCCGCCGGCGTCAGTGCCGGACGACCATGCGCCCGCTCATGCGGCCCGTCGGCGTCCGCAGCACGGCATGGTACGGCCCCGAAGGCAGATGCGACGTATCGACGGCGATCTCGTGCGATCCCGGCTCCAGCACGGCATCCAGGACCGTTGCAACGCGATTGCCGAGCGCATCGAGCAGATACAGCTCGGTACGCCCGGTTTCGATCGTCGAGAATTCCACCACCACGCGATCGCCGGCGGGATTCGGGCGGATCGGCTTCAGCGCAAGCTCGCCGCCGTCATCGTGGAACAGACGGGGAGATTCTCCCTCCCGGCAGACCTTCACCCGAACGACATGCTGCTCGCGCCGGATGTCGATCGGGCAGTCCCAATCCCATGCAAACGACACGATCTCGACCGTCGTTTCCTCCTCATCTCCCAGCGCCGCCGCAAAAGCGAGCAGCGCGAGCGTATCTCCCCGGCCATCCCATCGCCCTTCGTACCGAAGCAGCGTATCACCATCGACCGTCGTGAATCCCGCGGCCTCCGGCACATCCAGGCTATCCAGCGGGAGAAGTACGCGGCGATTGATGCGCACCGCCATCCGGTAGCCCCCCTCTGCCGGAGGGAGATTGACGCGATCGCCGACAAGCACGGGAAGAAGGATCACCTCCCCGGGATTCACCTCGGCGGAGGATTCCCCCAGACGCAGCGTGTGCGAGGCATCCCCGGCAGCGCAGACGCCCTCTGCGAAGAGCAGCGCACGGAGCGGCGATCCGGCGCCAGGAAAATCGAACGCAATCTGCGCGCTCGTCCGTCCCGAATGCAGCGGCCGGAATCGAAGCGTCATCGTCCGCCCATCGCCCGGCGACAGGGTGAACGCCCCGTCCCCTGCGACGATCACGAACTGATCGGTATCCGGGCCGTGGAGTCCGGTTCCGGTAACCGTGACGATGCTGCTGCCGACGTTGCGGATCAGCATCGTCACCACCGTATCCTTCGCGGCGCCGATCGGTACGGCGCCGAAATCGACCACCAGCACCCGCGCCTCAAGGCTCCGCCCGATGCCGACGCCGTGGATTGCACGCCGTATCGTCCCGGAGGGAGTCGTGATCGCAACCTGGCCGCTCCGGGGTCCGAGCGCCGACGGGCGGAAACGGAATTCGACGGCGCGGCACTCCCCCGGAGCGAGCGTGAACGGAGCATCCCCCGAAACGACAGAGAATTCGCCCGCGGGAATGCCTTCGCACATGATCGCGGAGACCGCCAGCGGGCCATCCCCCTGGTTGCAGAGATACCCCTTCACCACCGAATCCCTGCTCTCGCCGACGACTACATCCCCCATGTCGAGATCGGCCGCGACGCCAACGGGCTGCACGATGGCCCAGAGCATATCGGATACATCGTCCTGCAGCGGCACCTGCCGGTAGTCCCAGACCTTCGCCACATCCTTCACGCCGGCGCTGACGATGCGCCCCCCGTCGGGGCTGAACCAGACGGGATAGACCCCCCCGTCGTCGCTGTGGACGAACTGCCGCAGAAGCCTGCCGGTGGCGATCTCGTACACGCCCAGCGTTCCGCCATCCGGGCCGGCCTTGTTGCCGGTGACGAGATATCGGCCGTCCGGACTGAAGGAGGCGGCATGCACGTCGGAGCGGATCGTGCGCAGCAGCGTAAGCGAGGGATACTCGTAGATCGCGACATCGCTGAAGATCACCGCCAGGCGCGAACCATCCGGGCTCCACAGTGCTCCCTGGGCATAGTCATCGGGGGTGTGGGTCAGCGTGCGCACCACCGCGCCGGTGGCCGCATCGACGATCCTGATACTCCGGTCATAGCCCCCTCCCACCGCGATCAGAGAGCCATCGGGGTTGAAGTGCACGGAGGTGATGGGGCTTCCCTGCAACGGCACCGAGAAGAGCGCGGTATTATTATCAGCGATGCGGACGAGCTGCAACTGCCCGTCAACATGCCCGACAGCCGCCATAAGCCCGTCCGGGCTGTACGCCGCCACGCACCCCTGATGCCGGACGGATTCGAAGATCGTCAGGCGGCTCAGCAGCGTTCCGGTGCGCCAGTCGTATATCCGCGCGATGCCATCGTCGCATCCCACCAGGACGAAAAGCCCGTTGGGGCTGAACTCCACCGAACGAACGGCACTGACAACGCGTCCGTATCCGTTGATCATCATCGGTTTGATGATCCCGACCTGTTCGCCGCTCAGGGCGTTCCAGATCCTCACCGTGCTGTCGAGCGATGCGGTTGCAACCCATGCTCCATCGGGGCTGAACCGCGCATCCGTGAGCGGGGCCTCATGACCGCTCAGGACCACCACATCCTGGCTCTGATCCATCTGCGTGGCGCGAAGCAGGCAGCGCCGGCTGGGAGTCGCGGGAACGACCCAGCGACGCGACAGCCCGGTTGCTCCTGCATCGATCATCTCCCAGGTATTTCCTTCATCCACACTGTATTCCAGGCGCACCACCCCTTCCGGTGGGATTCCGCTCCAGGCGACGACCGTATCGGCGCCGACGGGGAGCTCCTCCCCGCCGTTCGGCGCCATCACCCGCAACGTCGGGCGTATCGGTGGTTTTCCCGGGAAGCCGCCGCTGAAGAACACATCGACGCCGGGACAGGCGTCGGAGGTCACGAGCAGCCTGCCGACCAGATAGGCGGAATCGGTTGGAGAGAAACGGATCTGCACCTCCATGCTCTCCCCCGGATTCAGTGTTCGCGGTGTCGGCGGAGCTACGGCAATGATCGTGAAGCGCGGATCGCCGGTTTCGATGGCGTCGATATGGACAGGCTGGTTCCGGGCGGTGACGGTGATGATCGTATCGGCGGTCGTGCCGGGAGACACCCAGCCGAAGGAGATGAACGAGGGGACGAAATCGAGCTGCGCCCTGGACTGGCGCGAGGTCCCGGCGATGATCTCGCGGCGAAGCCCGTGCCCGGGGATCTCCATGACGATCTGGCGTTCCGGGGCACAGACGTAACCGCTGCGCCACTGGATCATACACGGAGGGCTTCCCTGCGCTATCGTCAGAATCGTGCGATAGACGCTTTCGGCCTCGTCGCGCGTGATGACGCTCTCGAACCACACCCCGCCGGTGCGCTCGGCGACATTCTTCAGAAGGGGGGGCGATAGCTTCCCGAGCGTTACGCAGTAGATGGTGACATTCGCATCCTTCGCCATCTGCACCATCTGCTCCTCGTTCCCCTGGCCGACGCCGTCGGTGAGAAGCACCACGACCCGCCTGTTCCCCCCCCGCGCCGCAATCCGGAGCGCCCCCGCCGGCTCGCTGATGAGCGCGGCGTCGTAATTGGTCCCCCCCCGCGGACCGAGTTTGTCGATCGCCGCCGCCAGCCTGTCACGGTCGGTCGTGAAATCCTGGTTCAGATACGATGCGTTGTCGAAAGTAGCAATGGCGCATTCCGAGCGTCCCAGATCGAGCGCGTCGATCCAGGCATGTGCAGCGATCTGCGCCTTCTCCATGTTTGAACCGGGGCCGGATTCCATCGACCCCGAAATGTCGATCATCAGCACGCACGACAGCGCGACGGGCGGAACAGGAGGGGGACAGGATATGCTGATAACCTCGCGCCGGATGCCATTCTCCGTGATCACCACATCATCGGGGGAAAGATCCGGAATGGGCCGTCCCCGGACATTCATGGCGTGGAACTTCGCGGAGATCAGCGGGTGGGCCGATTCATCGACGCCGAAGACCGCAAGCTGCTCCTGCGCGCTCAGCCCGACGACCAGGAGGCAGAAGAAGAGTACGCAGGCCGGAAGAACTGCCCTGAAGCGAGTGAAGGATGGTAGATAATGCAGCATTGCTTGTTCCCCACGAAAATGTTGGGGTATGGGGGACTGCCGTAGCACCGGGACATCGGCCCCGCCGGCACGAAGGCGGGATGCATGCCCATCGCGGAGCGTCATCATGGATACCCGGGCGGACGGCACATCGGCTCCGCCGGAAAATCCCCGCCCCTGCCAGGGACCGGCAGCATTTCAGGAACGACGAACGAAAACCAGGCGCAGCCCGGGATCACTCGATTATGACGGCGTACTACCTCACCAGTTCCATCACCCCGGTCCGCCGCGCCGTCGCGGTCTCCACCACATATACGTAGCGTCCCGCCGGGATGCCCTCCAGATCGACCGGAAGCGTATGCATTCCCGCCGACAGCTCCGCATCGAACACCGTCCGCACATTCCGCCCGAGCGGGTCGATGAGGTACATGCGGAGCACTCCGCCCGCGCTGACGGTGATCTCCAGTTCCGCAACGCCACGGGAGGGATTTGGCCGCAGCGGCTTCAGCGCAAGATCATAGGCATCGAGAAACAGGCGCGGCTGCTCTCCCTCGGTGCAGACATTCACCCGCACGGCGGAGGATTCCCGCGTGATATCCACGGGACAGGCCCATTCCCAGCGGAACGATTCGATCGTCACCTCCGTTTCCACGGCATCGCCGAGCGCGGCAATGAATCTGAACACTGCCAGCGTATCGGCGGCACCGTCCCAGACGCCATGATAGCGGAAGAGCGTATCACCATCGACGAGCGTGCGCACAAACCCGCTGTTGAGGGGGAACAGCATGTGGCGATTGAAACGCACGCCCATCGTGTAGGAGCCGGCGACAGGAGGCATGCCGGAGGCATTGCGCAGCAGCAGCGGCAGCGTGATCGTATCCCCCGCAACCGCTTCCATCGTACCGATCCCCAGACTGATCGCATGCGACGCCCCATCCGCCGCGCAGAGCCCCTCTCCGAAGAGAAGCGCCTCCAGCGGCGATCCCGGCTCGTCGAAGAAAAAGGCGAGCCTGGTGAGCGTGCGCCCTGTACGGAGCGGGGCGAACCGAAGCCGCATGCCATGCGACTCTCCCGCCTCCAGCACGAAGCTCCCTCCCCCCGCCAGCACCTCGAACTGTTCCAGATCCGGCCCCAGGATTTCCGTCCCGGTGATGGTAACGGGATCGCTGCCGGTATTGCGGATGATCACATCAACCGTCTCATCCTTCATATCTCCCAGGCGCACCCCCCCGAAGTCCACGATCCCGGTGACGGCCTCCAGCATGCGGCGTACTCCCTCGCCGCGGATGGCGTAGCGGAGCGTATCCACGGCGGTCGCCAGCACCACGGTTGCGGAACGTGTGCCGGCCAGTACGGGGGCGAACCGGAACTCGACGGCACGGCATTCGCCGGGACCGAGCACGAACGGCGCATCCCCGGAAACAACCTGGAACTCCGCTGCAGCATCGCCGGCGAAGGCGATCGAACGGACGGCAAGCGGACCATCGCCATCGTTGCACAGGTATCCGGCCACCACGGAATCACGTGAGGCGCCCACCACCACCCGGCCAAGATCGAGATCGCCGCCGGCGGCGACGGGATGGACGATGGCCCAGAGCGAATCGGAGACATCCTGCTGCAGCGGCACGCCATCGAGGTCCCAGACCTTCGCCTCGTTATGGAGCCCGGTGCCGAGCACACGCCCCCCGTCGGCGCTGAACCTGACGACATAGACGCCCCCCTCCTGCTCATGGGCGAATCCCTGCACAATGTCCCCCGTCGCCAGATCATAGATGCTCAGACGCGCGCTGTCGGTGTGCCAGTCGCCGGTGACGATCCGTGTGCCATCGGCATTCAGCATCGCATCGTAAATCTGCTCCGCGATCGTCCGCTCGTAGTCGCCGGAGGGCCATTTGTACACCAGCACCCGGTCCGATACGGTGATGAACCGCGACTGATCCGGCGTCCAGATACCGCGACGCGCGTAGCCCTTCGGCTGGGGGCTGAACGTAGGCCCGGCACCGCCCCCGGCCACCTCCCATGTCGCCACGACGCCGTCGGTGCCGCCGCCGGTAGCCATGTAGTCGCCATCAGGACTGAAGGTGATATCGGCGATCGGGCTTGAGTGCGCCTTGAGAGAGTAGCGCAGCACGCCGGCGCTCTCGAAGAGGGCAAGCGTGCCGTCGATATAGCCGGCGGCGATAAGCGTACCATCGGGACTGAACCTTGCAACGGCGCCGGCTCCCGCCGCCACGCCCGACGGCGCGGGAATCTGCCGCAGCACGTCCCCGGTGGCGACATCGTAGATCCTGATGATCCCATCGCGTCCCGCGACGAGAAGCGAACCGCCGTCGCGGCTGAACTGCACCGAACGCACCCCGCCGGGGCGTCCTCCCGGCTCCGTGCCGGGATGCAGGATCAGGATGCGCGCACCGGTGAAGGCGTCCCAGATGATGACGCTCCCGTCGTCGCTGCACGTCGCGATTCTGGCGCCGTCCGGACTGAACGCGGCGGAGTTGATGGTGAGACTGTGCCCGGAGAGCGTAAGCACGCCGCCGCCGCCATCGAACTGCGCGACACGCAGGAGGCATCGTCGGCTCGGCGTCGGGGGCACCTGCCACGCATATTCCGGCCCCGTCGCCTGCTCGTCGATCAGATTCCAGGTAGCTCCATCATCGGTGCTGTACTCCAGCCTGACAGGTTCATCCGCGGGAAGGCCACTCCAGCGGATGACGGTGTCGGCGCCGATGGGAAGCTCCTCGCCGCCGTTCGGACGCACCACCTTCAGCGTCGGCGTGGACGGACGTTTTCCGGGGAATCCTGCAACAAGCGATGGAATGGAACCGGGGCATGCACTCGATGCCACCTGCAGCGTGGCGAAAACGAATCCGGAATCCGTGGGGGTATATCGCACCGTCACCTCGATGCTTTGGCCGACCTGAAGCACCTGGCCGGGAGCCGGCGCTCCCGCCACGATGGTGAAGCGGGGATCATCCGGAACGATGCCATCGAGGACCACCGGATTGTCGCGCGCGGTGATGGTAATCGTCCTATCCTCATACGCCCCGGCTCCCACTCCGCCGAACGAAAGATCGGGCGGGGTGAATTCCAGATGCGTGCTGACCTGGTGAGCATTGGGGAAATAGAACGTATCGCGCAGCCCATGTCCGGGGATTTCCACATCCAGCACGCGCAGCGGGCCGCAGAGCGCGTTGCCGCGCCAGGTGATGGTGCAGGAGCGCGCCCCCTGCGCCACATTGAGGATCATGCGGTAGATCTGCGCCGCCTCCGCCGCCGATGTCACTCTCTCGAACCAGAGACCGCCGGTGCGCTCCGCCACGTTCTTCAGAATCGGGGGGGTGGCGAGGCCGATGGTGACGCAGTAGACGGTGACGTCGGCCGCCAGCGCCTGGGCGACGATACGCTCCTCGGTGCCATTCCCTACGCCGTCGGTCAGAAAGACGACGATGCGCTTATGGCGTCCCTGCACGGCGATGGGAATCGCCCCCGCGGGGAGATCGACGAGGCCGGCATCGTAGTTGGTCCCTCCCTCCGGTGTCAGCCGCGCCACCGCATCGAGAAGCCTTTCCCTGTCGGTCGTGAAGTCCTGGTTCAGATAGCTGCGATCGTCGAAGCTCGCAACGGCGCATTCCGACAGGCCGAGCGGAAGCGCTTCGATCCATGTGCGCGCCGCCGTGCGCGCGATATCGATGTTCGGCCCGCCGAAGTTCATGGAGCCGGAAATATCGATCATCAGCACCGAGGAGAGCGCCGCGGGGGGGGGTACAGGCGGGCAGCTCACATCCAGCACCTCCACCTCCACACCGTTCTCGCGCATCACCACATCGCTCCGGTCGAGACTGTGGATCAAGGCGCCCCGGCCATCGAGCGCGTACAGGCCGGCGGACATCACGGGAAAGCCGGCGTCGTCCAGGCCGGAAAGCGAGATCAGCCCCTGCCCCCGGAGTTCGCCCGCAACGAGCAGCAGCAACAGGAGCAGGAGGCGCCTGCGCGCGGGATGACGGACATACATCGGTAACGCTTGAACCACTCGTTCCTCCTTCAATTTCCTTCGATCGGAACGCGCCGGAGAACTGCCGACCGGACCTGCCGTGGAGACACCTCCGACCCGGCATGATCGCCCGCCGGACCGGGACAGCGACGGAACCGCCCATTGCAATCGATCGCGAGGAACCTGATGCAAAGCAGGGGAGAGTCGCTGGAATCAACATCGTAGATCCTCGGCGATGGCGGGACGGAGGCCGGAATGCCCGCGCAGATGGCGAACAGCATCGGCCGGTAGCGGGAACGGCAGTACCGAAGGCTCATAAACACACTCTCTCCCGACATCAGCGTTCGGTTAGAGCAGGCGCACCGGGAATATAGCCGCTTCGGCCTCCAACACCACGTCAAAAAAGTTGTGATGGCGCAATACCGCCGGCCCCGATGCACGGAAACGGCCGCGCCCGTCCCAGGCGGAACCGGCATGCGACGGATCGGTACGACGCAGCGGGAACCGCATGAACGGGCGCGGAGGATTCGAGGCCGGCAAGTCCTTCAGCTCCCGGCCACGAAGCATTACCGAATGATGATGATCGGAATCGAGACGCTCCGGCCGCCGGAGATGGCGCGCAGGTGATACGTTCCGGCCGATAGTCCCGTAACGTCGAATCGCGCCAGCTTCTCCTCCGTCACGGCCACGGTCCGCACCACCTCGCCGAGCGCGTTGTGGATTGTCAATCGCACATTGTGTCCGGAGGCGAATCCGCTCAGATCGGCGAAGGCCTCCCCCGTCATGGGGTTCGGGCTCACGGTGATGGTGCCGGGCGTTACATCGCGCGGATCATCCACCGATCCGGCCGGCGCGCCGGTGATGAAGACGTGCGGGCTGGCCGCGGAGCTCCAGTCGGTGGTCTGGGAGGCAAGATGCGCGCGCACACGCACATAGTAGGTGGTTCCAGGCTCCAGCCCCGTGACATCCCAGGAGGTTCCGGTTATCAGCGTCACATTCACCACCGGGACCAGAAAGATGGGATCGCTGGCGATCTGGAGGTCGTATGAGACCGCCCCCGGCACCGCCCCCCACGTCACCGTCAGCGATGTCGGCTGCCCGAGCGCCCCCGCTTCGGGAGTGATGATCTTCGGCGGCTCCACCGTCCCTGCATCCTTCTTCGTGTAGAAGAGCCCCTCCCGTCTGTGCCAGTCGCTCTCCCGGGTCGCGTTTCGCGATTTTACACGGCAGTAGAAGCGGCTGTTGTAGTCGATACCGTTCAGCACCACGCTCGTCCCGGGAATCACCGTATCGACGATGGAGTTCGCATAGACGGTGGAATCGTACACACTGGACTGCAGCGACTGCGGTGCAATCTGGATGCGGTATTCCGTGGCGCCGTCGATCGGCGTCCATTCCACGGTGATACCGTTTACATCCAGCGGACCGGTCGATATCGGTTTGGTGAACATCGGGGGGAGCAGCGTCTGCACGCCGGTGTGCCTGATGATTGCCGCGCCGTTGTAGGCAATCATGGCGAAATCGGGCCTGACATATTCGATGTAGTGGGGAGGATACGGAAGGAGGATATTGGATGGGGGAAATTCCTCCACCCACGTCGCGCCGCCGTCGTGCGTGCGCAGAAGCCGGTTCGGACGCCCCGCGGCGATGCCGTTGTCGGCATCGGCGAAGTCAACCGAGATAAGCCCGAAGGGGAGCAGGCCGATCTGCCCGTCCAGCATCACCTCCCAGTTCATGCCGCCGTCGGTGCTCCGGTAGATCATATCGCGCTGCTGATCGCCCACGCCGGTGCGTATGCCCCCGGCGGCCCACCCCGTTTCGGCATCCAGAAAGCTGATGCCGTCGCACCCTGCCGGCAGAGGAGCGGACCTGGTCCAGCTTGCGCCGCCGTCGGTGGTGCGGAGCAGGAAATATTGCTGAAGCTCGTGATCACGCACCTTGACGACGTAGACATCGGGCTCGATGCAGATCAGATCGGTCGAATAACGGAAGTTCTCCGGAAGCGCAACCGAGGTCCAGGTCTTCCAGCCATCGGTCGTGCGAAGCAGAGAGTCGGGATAGCTGTTGGGAACGTTATTGTACTTGTTGCCCGTATTCCACTGCAGAATCACACCATGCTGTGCATCGCACATGGAAATGTTCTGGTACCGTATGTTGCTATCGCTCAGATGGCGGCTCCATGTGGCCCCCGCGTCGGTGCTCACCAGCAGCAGCCCCTGATACCTGTAGTTGGGGTTGATATTATCGTCCGCGTCGATAAACTCGGCCGAATCCCCCACCACGACGATCAGGTTGGGATCGGGATGGGCGACGGCCATCCATTGCTCGCCAGGGGTGAGATCGCGACGGACGACATTCCACGTAGTTCCCCCATCCGTCGTCGTGCGCACCAGCCTCGCCAGCGTCAGATCATTCATCGTACCGATGACGGCGAAATGGCTCTCATCAGCGGATGCGAGCACATCCCGGTACTGTCCGAAGTACTGCATATCGACCGTATCGATCCTCTCCCACATCCCTGTCTGCTGCGCTGATGACGTAGCGAATGCCAGCAGAAGGCAGACCACGGCACATGTAGAAACTGTGAACAACCGGTTCATATCGGTTCTCCGTACATCGTGAATGATTTGCTATGATTGTTTCGATCGCGGGCAATCACTCCACCAACTGGTCCAGGGGTGAATGGACAGGGAATGCAGGGTGCCGGAACGTCGCCTGCCGGTATAACACGGCGCATCCGGCAATTGTCACGATATGCCACGGACTTTTTCTCATCCCGCACCGGGACGGCACCGACGGATGAAGGCCGGGAACTATGAGGCCGGGAGCCCCTCTGCCCCCGGCCATCGGGTATCAGCGGACAACGACGAATGGAACCGACGTGCAACGACCATCCGAGATCACCCGCAGACGATAGGTTCCTGCCGGCAGGTCGAATGCCTCGAACCGCACCGCCCTCCCCTCCGTCGCCGGCACTGATCGCACCATTCCACCCAGTGCGTCGTGAATCGTCAGCCGGACATCACGTCCGGTGAAGGAAGCTCCAAGCTCGACCAGGGCATTCCCGGCAACCGGATTCGGAACCACAACAGGCGCTCCCGACGTAGACGCCGGAATCATCGGCGGCGCCCCCGCTCCGGCATCCTTCACCGTGTAGAACAATCCCTCCCGCCTGTGCCAGTCGCTCTCCTGTGTCGTATTCAGGGATTTCACCCGGCAATAGTAGCTGGTGTTATAGGCAGGATCATTCAGCACGACGCTCGTATCCGCCGTCACCATATCCACGATCGCGTGCTCATAGGCCGTGGAATCGTACCCGAAATGATCCAGCGACTTCGGGGCGATCCGAATATGATATTCATCCGCCCCCTCGATCCGCGTCCATGCAACGGTAATGGGGTTCACCCCGAACGGCCCCTCCGATGCCGGACGAACGAACGTGGGAGGAAGAAGCGTCCGGCCGCCGGAGTATTTGATGATCGCGGCGCCGTTGTAGGCGGCCACGGCGAGATCGGGCTTCAGATACTCGATGTACCGGATCGGGAACGGCAGCACGATATCGGAGGGGGGAAACTCCTGCGTCCATGTGGTTCCTCCGTCGGTCGTGCGCAGGATCTTGTTGCCGCCGCCCACGGCGATACCGTTATCGGCGTCGGCGAAGTCGATTCCCATCAGCCCGAAGGGGAGCACGCCGATCTCTTGGTCCAGCACCACGGTCCAGCTCATGCCGCCATCCGTGCTGCGGCAGATCATATCACGCCGTCTGTCCCCCGCTCCCGTGAAGACTCCCCCCGCCCCCCAGCCATGCCCGGCATCGATGAACGAGACATGATCGCAACCTTGCGGAAGTGGTGCGGAGGTGGTCCAGTGCGCGCCGCCGTCGGTGGTTCTGATGATGCGGAACTGCTGCCCGGCGGCGTCGAAGACGCGCGCAACATAGACATCAGGCGCCAGGCAGATCACCTGTGGAGAGCCGCGGAGGCCATCAGGCAGCGGTATCGTGCTCCATGTCTTCCAGCCGTCGGCGGTGCGGAGCAGCGAGTCCGGGACCGCATCGGGGGCCGCGTTGTCCGCATTCCCGATGTTCCATTGCAGGATAAGCCCATGCTGCGGATCGCACATGGAGACCCCGCCGTACCGTACGTTGGTATCGCTCACGCGGCGGCTCCAGGTTGCGCCGCCATCGGTGCTGAGAAGCAGCACGCCGCGGTACCGGAAACGGGGCTCGTTCGCACCGTCGAATCCCAGAATCTCGCTGGTATCGCCGACCACGACGATCAGATCCGGATCGGGATGCGCTATGGCGGCCCATGACTCGCCGAACCCGGTGTCGCTGCGGACCAGATTCCACGTTGCGCCGCCGTCGGTTGTGGTACGCACCATTCTCGGCAGATGGATGGTGTTCCGGGTGCCGATCATCGCATAGTTATGATCATCAGCGGCCGCGAGCACGTCCTGATAATTTCCGAAATACTGCATGTCGGTGGCATCGATGAGTTCCCAGATTCCCGTCTGCTGCGCCGACGTGCCGGATAGCACAAGCAGGAACCAGGTCGCCATCCATGTAATCACTCCATACCGGCGATTCATGTTCACTCTCCGTGGATACTGGGGGCATTGCTGATGCGATCCCGCCGGTGCCACATGAAGCAGCGGCGGTTCCGCGGTACACACCCGGCACCGCATGCCCATCTATCGGAGATAACACGAACCTGCGGCCGTTCATCACGGTACGTCGTGAGGATTCACGGATGGAGCGAACCGGAACCATGTGGCGGCCGGCACCGAGGATGGGGCAGGGGAGCGGAGAGGAGGATCGATGAGCGGACGAGGGGCGGCGGATGTGGGGAGAGCGGGGCGGACCAGCGTTCCTTTCGGAGATGTTATCGTGCTATCTCCATCACCTCGGCGCGAAGCCCGGGGATGCCGAACATGGAGGCCCAGAGCCCAACAAAGATTGCGACATCCGGCGACAGTCCGGCGGCTGCGGTCGCGACGAACTGGAAGAGATGGAGCGAGACGATGACCGAAAGCTCCGCCAGCGCATATCGGAGCGTGGAGCTGCCCACGAGGGGCAGCCGCCCCGACCCCGGCTTCTGCGCGGAAGGACTGGCTCTGATTTCCATGAAACGGTGTTCCCTGCCGTCCATGCCCGCGGCCCAACGATTCATCCCGTTCCATGCACCGGGACTGCCGCGCACCAGGACGCTCAGAACATTGCGTTCACCGAAATGCGGTGCACGGCACCGACCTGGTCAACGCTGTTGAAGCTGTAATCGAGCCGGTACTCCTTGACGAGAATGCCGACGCCTGCCGAAAGCCCGGAGAGTCCCTTCGACTGACCGAACGGAACATCCTGGCGGATACGGTTATTGTAGCCGAGCCGAAGGCGGAGCGGGCGCGAGATCGTGAATTCACCGCCGATGCCGAAGGAGCTGAAGCGATCGAGGAAATCGTCCTGCTCATCGAGCAGCCGGCTGAAGTTCAGCGCGATCAGCAGCGGCAGGCCGCGGAGTTGATGCGACACCCCGAGCTTCAGATCGAGCGGAAGATCCTCGTTCTCCTCGCCGAACGAAGAGACCTGCGAGCCGAGATGCAGAAGCGAGAGCCCCGCCTGCACCCTGTTGGCAGTATCCAGGTAGAAGAGACCGCCATCGAGCGCCAGCGCCATCGAACCATAGGTGTCGATCGTGGAGAAGATCGCCTTCGCATTGACTCCCGCCGAGAATCCCTCCCCGAGCGTGGAGGCCCAGCCGACCACCGCCACGATGTCGCTGGCGCCGAACTCCCCCGTCTCCTGTCCGGAACGGTCGGTGCGCTGGAACGTCCCGTAGCTGTTGTAGCTGATGCCTCCCCCTACATGCCCTATCCCCTCGATGCCGGCCGCCGCCGTCGCCGACCCGCTGTTGATATCGAGCACATGCTTGAAGAAGGTGAACGATGCCTGCAGCGTATCCACCGTGGTCAGAAGCGCCGGGTTGTAGTACATGCCGACGGGATCGCCCGGGACGGTCACGAACGTCCCCCCCATCGCCGCGGAGCGGGCCGAGGCATCGTTGCGGAGAAAATCGTAGACATGGAGCCGCTGCGCGCCGGCGGACGACGCGGCAAGCAGCGCGATGACAAGAACGAGCGGAGCCGCCCGCATTGCAAAAATCTTCATGAAATGGACGCTAGCTGAGGAATTGCTGCAATGCAGCCGGAGCCTGAAGGTGTCCGGGCACATGCCTCCTTCCGCCGCGGTGCTGCGACGAGTTCCCGAATTAGGCGAGATGGAGCGAGAAAAGCAAGGAGGAAGTCCGGCAACCCGCCACCGGCCGGACAAACCATCAGTTCCCCGTCAGGGAATGCGCGGGGAACCACTGATACAGCATGAAGTACACGAGGACCCCGGTGATCGAGACGTACAGCCAGATCGGGAAGGTCCATCTGGCGATACGGCGATGCTTGTCGAAACGCCGGCTGAGCCCGCGGCTGATGGAAAGTATCGCCAGCACCGGCACCACCGCCGCAAGTATCACATGCGTGACAAGTACGACGTAGTAGACGATGCGGATCGCCCCCTCGCCGCCAAATGGCGTGCTGACGCCGCCGCGCAGCCCGTGATAGGTGAGATACGAGGCGAGAAAGACGATGGAGACGATGAACGCCGCCATCATCACATTCCTGTGCTCCTGCCAGCGCTTCCGCCTGATGAGCACGAATCCCCACAGCAGAAGCAGCGTGGCGATCGCATTGAGCGTAGCATTGACAGCCGGCAGCATCATCACGTCGAAATTCATCGCCCGTCTCCCCGCATCAGGATGCCGATATCGGATAGTAGCTTCTGCTTGGCCTCCGGCTCCTCGCTGTTATAGTAGCCGCGGATATGCCCCTCCTGATCCACCAGCACGAATCGCTTGGAATGGATGATGGGTTCCTTCGGATCGGTCCCCTCCTCCACCGTCAGCTTGAACGACTCCTTCGCCAGATTCTGCATCTGCTCCTCGCCACCGGTGAGGAACAGCCACTTGCCGGGCTCGGCGTCGTAGCCGTCGGCATAGTGGGAAAGCTGCTCCGGGGTATCGTTGCGGGGATCGACCGTGAAGGAGACCAGCCGGACATCACCGGCCTTGCGGAGCGATTCCTGAAGATCCTGCATTTTGGAAGACATCATCAGGCAGCTCCCACCGCAACGGGTGAAGATGAAATTCGCCACCCAGATCTTCCCATGCAGCTCGCCGAGCCGCATATCCCGGCCGCTGCGTTCGGTGAGCTGTACGTCCGGAACCTGTCCGAAATCGGCCAGCAGTTCATCCGGTCGCGATTCGGCCCCCGCTTCGCGGAGCATGTACCACGCTCCGGCAGCGACCAGCAGAAATACAAACAGGGCGAGCATCATTCCCATGCGCGAGCGCCTGCGGGCGAACTCCATTCCTGTATCAGCGTAGGTGTTCATGGATCTTTGATAAACGAGGTGAATGGAAGGCGCGATGACACGGCGCGTCACAAGCGGCGGAGCTCCGGCTTCGAGCGTCGCTACACCAGAAACAGCATGGCGAACAGAGCGAGCCAGACGACCGTGACGAAGTGCCAGTAGATGGCGACGGCGACGGGAAGATTCGGCCGTCGCGGCCATCCGTGCCTGAAAGCCCCCGCAACCAGCACCGCAAGCAGCACCAGACCGCCGAGGACGTGCAGGGCATGGGCCCAGGAAAGAGCGTAGAACATCCCCCCCAGTACGTTGGTGCCCGGCGCCAGCCCCCCGTGCATCAACTGGTTCCATTCCAGAACCTGTAGCCCCAGGAAGAGCATGCCGAGCAGCAGCGCACCAAGCGACCCGATTCTGGCAAGACGGCGATCGTTTCTCCCGAGGCCGCGCGAGGCCAGGATCAGCATCACGCTGCTGGCCGCTATCACCACCGTGCTGGCGCCGGTGAAGCCGATCGGGAGCGTGGCTCCGTTGAAGTTGCCGCTGCCGAAGCGGAGCACGACATAGCCGACGATCAGCCCCGAAAACAGCATCACCTCGGCGGCGACGAAGAGGATCATTCCCAGCCGCGCGTTGCTGATGGGGGGCTCGTGGGCCATGCGCATGCTCATGCCGCAGCTCCGGGCACGGCTCCGGGCACGGACGGCGCCAGAAGGGAATGCAGCGGAGGACGGGGATCGATATTCGAACCGCCGAAGAAAACGACGTAGATCACCGTGAAGACTACCAGCAGCACCGCCACGAGCAGGGCGATCAGCCCTACCCTGCGATTGGCGCGGCGGAGCTCCCTGCTCCGGTGCCGGCGATAATCATAGCTGTCGTCGGTATGACTGTTGGTCGGTTCCATCCTTGCAACATCACCGTCCCCTGTATCGGCCGAGGCGCATCTCAGCGCCGGTCAAGCGCCATGACGAGCAGCAGCAACGGCAGATAGAGAAGAGAATAGTAGAAGAGATATTTCGCGTGCCTGTTCTTTCGGGTGAAGGCCAGCCAGACCCCGAGAACGAGGAAGGCAAGACCGAGCGCCAGCGCCCCGAAGAAATAGAACGTCCCGGCAATCCCCTGAAGCGTTGGAATCAGGCTGATGGGAAGAAGCGCCGCCGTATAGACCAGTATCTGCCGGCTGGTGCTTCCCCCTTCGGGATCGACCACCGTCAGCATCCTGTAGCCGGCGCGCTCGTAATCATTACGGTACATCCACGCCAGCGCCAGGAAGTGTGGCATCTGCCAGCAGAAGAGGATGCAGAAGAGGACCAGCGCCTCGGGGCCGATCTCTCCCTTTACCGCGGCCCAGCCCATCACCGGAGGAAGCGCGCCGGGGATGCCCCCCACCACGGTGTTGAGCGTGGAGACCCGCTTCATCGGCGTGTAGAGCGTCACGTAGCTGATGACCGTTACCGCGGCGAGCACACCGGTCAGCATATTTACCGCGATAGCCAGATAGATGACGCCGCCGATGGCGATCGCAAGCCCGAAGAGCAGCGCCTCGGTGGGCGTCACCTTGCCGGCGGGGATCGGACGGGTCATCGTCCGCCGCATCCGGGCATCATGCTCCCGCTCCACGAACATGTTCAGGGCGCCGCAGCCCCCACCGACCAGGAAGGTACCGATCAGGGTGTGCACCAGCAGCATCAGCGCCAGCTCCCCGGTCGTAGCCATGTAGAAACCGGCCAGCGTCGTCAGCACTGAAAGCATCGTCAGACGCGGCTTGGTCAGTTCGACAAAATCGCCGAATCGCGCCATACGGCGAACGGCGCTCGGCTGCAGGATGGTTCCTTCGGTCTCACTCATATGGCAACGGTCTCCGCGACTCTCGGTGATTCGATCCTCCCGCACGACCGGCCGCCAGCGGCCGGCACGGGAATACGCACGTCACGGGAATGCAGGAATGAAACGCGACAGGGGAAATACGGCGTAGGGGTGCCCGATAAGGCCACCCCTACTTCTTCATATTCTGCTATCTGATGCTGCATGGCTGTTCAGTGCGACATCTGCTGTGCAAGCTTGGCACGCTCGCCATCGACAGGCTGACTCTGCGGCAGGTAGTCCTCGTCGCTCATCGGCGAGCTGTACTCGTAGGGACCATGATAAACGGTCGGAACCACATCGAAATTGCCATGACCTGCCGGGGAGGGAATGGTCCATTCGAGCGTGTTCGCGTGCCAGGGATTGTTCCCTACCTTCTTTCCGTTCCGCAAGCTATAGAAAATGTTGAAGATAAAGAGTAACTGGGCGAAACCGAGGACGATTGCCGAGACGGTGATGAACGTGTTCACCGGCTGCAGATGCATCAGGCTGCCGTAGACGTTCGGATCGAAGATGCGGCGCATATGCCCTCCAACGCCCAGAATGTGCATCGGGAAGAAGGTGCAGTTGAAGGCGATGAAGGTGATCCAGAAGTGGATCTTCCCGATCGTCGGGTTCATCATCCGACCGAACATCTTCGGATACCAGTAGCTGATGCCCGCGAACCCGGCAAAGAGCGACCCGCCAAAGAGGACGTAATGGATATGCCCGACGATGAAATACGTGTCGTGGATGAACATGTCCACGGCGGTTGACGCCATGAAGATGCCGGAGAGCCCGCCGATGGTGAACATCGACACGAACGCGAGCGCGTTCAGCATCGGCACGGTAAACTGTATCTGCCCTCCCCACAATGTCCCCAGCCAGTTGAACACCTTGATGGCCGAGGGAACGGCGATCACCATCGTGGAGATCATGAACGTGGTGCCGAGCAGCGGGTTCATCCCCGACTGGAACATGTGGTGTCCCCACACGATCCATCCCAGGAAGGCGATGCCGCAGATGGAGAAGACCATGGCGCGGTAGCCGAAGATAGGCTTGCGCGCGAAGACGGCCAGGATCTCCGACGTGATGCCCATCGCCGGAAGGATCATGATGTACACCTCCGGATGACCGAAGAACCAGAAGAGGTGCTGCCAGAGGAGCGGCTGCCCGCCGCCGACGTTCTCCATCGGCGTGCCGGCGATGGAAAGCCCGGCCGGCAGGAAGAAGTTCGTGGCGAGCGTACGGTCCATCAGGAGCATCACGATGGCGGCCGAAAGCACCGGAAGCGCCAGCAGCAGCAGAATGGCGGTGATGAAGATGGCCCACACCGGCAGCGGCATCCGGAACATCGTCATCCCCGGCGCCCGCATGTTGATCACCGTCGTGATGTAGTTGATGGCCCCCATGATCGACGATACGCCGAGGACAAGGAGCGAAATGCCCCAGAGATTCTGCCCGAGCCCGACGCCGGTGAAGCCCTCCACCGCCGAGAGCGGAGCGTATGATGTCCATCCCCCCGCCGCAGCACCGCCATCGATGTACAGGCTGACGAGCATGAGAATTCCCGCCGGGACCGAAATCCAGAAGGAGAGCATGTTCAGCACCGGAAAGGCCATGTCGCGCGCGCCGATCTGGAGCGGCACCAGGAAATTCCCGAACAGCCCGATCATCATCGGCATGATTGCGAAGAAGACCATGAACGTGGCATGCATGGTGAACGCGGCATTGTAGCCGTTCGGCTGGATCACCCCGTCGGCGGCCATCGATCCGGGAAGGATCAGGTCGAACGGCGCGGGAACCGCCTGCCCGGGGAAGCCGAGCTGCCAGCGGACAACCAGCGCCAGCGCCCCCCCCACAAGCAGGAAGAAAAGTGAACTGAACATGAACTGAATGCCGATGACCTTGTGGTCGAGCGAGAAGAGATACTTCTCCACCCACGAGAGCTTCGGGTGGTCATGATGCGCGGCTTCAGTATGCGTCGGTTCGGTAACCGTCAGTGTGGATTCCATGGGAACCTGCGATTTGATTGATTCACGTTGACTCCCTCGTCCTCTCTCTCTCATGCCGCCGTGCCGCCTACGGGTTCGTGGCGCTCGTATCGGCCTGCGACACCGAGGCGCTCGTATCGGCCGTGGCGGCTCCGGCTGTATCAGCGGGCGCCGCGGCCGCAGTATCGGCGGCGGGGGGCGGCGCCAGCTCGACGGCCTTCTTCTGCATCTGCTCGCTGTACCACGCGCTGAAATCGTCCGCCGAATGCACCGTGATATAACCACGCATGCGATAGTGCCCCAGACCGCACAACTCGGCGCAGGCGATCTCGTATGCCCCGGGGTTCGGGACATTGAACCATATCTGCGTCATCATGCCCGGGACCGCATCCTGCTTGATACGGAACTCCGGCACGAAAAAACTGTGGATCACATCCTGCGCGGTAAGATGCACCAGGACGTTGCGTCCCGAGGGAACATGGAGCTGGTTGATCGTGGCGATGTCGTCGGGCGTATCGAACTTTCCATCGGCTCCGGCATAGAAGATGTCCCACTGGAACTGCCGCGGGCGGACGTTGATCACAAGAGCATCCTCCTCGGTGGGGGCCTGCGACTTGATCTCCGCCCAGAGCTGGCGGCTGACGATGCCGAGCGCGATGACGATGAGCGCCGGAATCACCGTCCAGATGATCTCCAGCCGGGTATTGCCGTGATAGTAGACCGCCCTGCGCCCGGTGCGGCGGCGGTAGCGGAACAGAAAGACGAGCATCACCGCAAAGACGAGCACGAGCACCACGCTCGTAATCCAGAGGATGATGTAGAAGAGATCATCGATCTTCCCGGCAATGGCGGTCGCCTCATCGGGAAGCCACCAGCGAGTGTACCGGGCGGTGACCTGTTCGGGAACATCCTGCGCCAGCAGGACCGCCGCGCCGCACAGAAATGTGACGGCGCCCGCAATGAATGTTCGTAGACGATTATTCATAGTGATGCTCTTCTGGATGAAGAGGCCCGCCCCATCCCGGGAGCCGCCGGCCCGCTTCCGCTGTCGAAATCTCCTTCACGCACCGCACCTCTCCGATCGCGTTGTGAAAACCTCATGCGCGGGCGCCTGCCGCTCCCGCTCCGCCTGCCCGGTCCGCCGTTACTGCGCCTTGAACGAGAACGCAATCTCCTTGTTCTCCTTCTGCCCGACCGTGACCTTCTGCTCCTGCGTCCCCAGGGTCTCATGCCATGCGGTGACCGTGTAATCGCCGGGGGGAACGCCCTGGATGGTGAAGCTGCCATCGCTGCCGCTCACCGCGAAGAATGGATGTGGGAGCACGCCGATGTAGCTGCGCATCCAGCCGTGGACATCGCACGAGACCGGCACCATCACCTCCTCATGGTCGAACGTCTTCTCGTCGGTCTTCCCCTGCGTGGCCTGCGCCAGGTTGAACGCCTTGTTCTGCTTCGGAGTGGCGTGCACGTTGTGCAGGGTGGGGTCATCGTTCGTAAACTGGACCGCCTGGCTCACCATGACGCCGATGACGTGCGGATGGTAGCGGCAGCCCTTCTGTTCAAGCTTCGCGGCCGTGGCGGGGGGATCGAACGACCCGTTGATTCCCTGGCTGATGTAGATGAACACATTGGCAAGCCTGCCATCGTTCACCACCACCTCCTCGGTCATGCTCCCCTCCGTCGCGGCACCGGCCCTGCAGACCGGATCGGATTCCATGTTGATGACCTTGGCCGGAGGCGGAGTTCCCTCGAACGCCACCGCTCCCGTAATCGTCCCAACGGTGGCAGGATCGATCACCGTCTGCCCGCCTCCCCCGCCTTCATCCAGTTCGCCGAAGATTTCCTCATCGCTGGCGCCGCCGCCACAGGCGCCGAGCACGATGGTGCAGGAGAGAAGAATAGCCGCATACAGCGGGAGCCTGTTGAACTTCATGAGCATGTAGCAAGTAGAGTGTGCTTGAACTGATAGGCCACGGAAGCCGGCGCCGCACGGACACATCCGGAACACCGCCGCGGCCTTCGATGAGCATGCGCGCCGTGGCCGTCACCACGGAACATCCGTCCGCGCAGGATCGGCCCGTTGCTCCGCCTAGCCTCCTACAATCCCGGCGCCCCTATCATCGCCGATTCCCCGCCCCGCTCCTCCGGCACATGGCCGGCGCGGCGCATGTAGGCGCGGAGCGTTATCGCCGCCACGGTCCCGACCACCAGAAACGGGAGGCCGATCATGGCGAGGATCGTGTAATTCAGACCATCCGCAAGCCCGGTATCCTTCTGGCTGCCGATGGCTTCACTGCAGTTCGGACAGGCGGAGAGAGCCGCAGGGATGAGATGCAGCGCGAGCACGGCAAACGCCACGGCCAGCAGCCTGCGGCACGATCCCCGTAGTGATGTTCCTGTGAGCCTCATGTTCGTTGATCCTGTACAATGTCTCCGGCTCAACCGGCCGGCACCTCGAACGCGATCCCGGCAGCCTCGCCCGGCGCCACCACCACCTGCTGCTCCAGCATATGCGGCTCGCCGAAGGAATACCGGATGATCCGTCCCTGATTGTCCCGTCTTACCGTCGTCTCGAAGCCGTTCAACCACATCTTCACCGTGTAGTTTCCGGCGGGCACGTTCTCAAGAACGAAGGTCCCGCTCGTATCAGTGACGGCGTAGTACGGGTTCTCGACGCCGAAGACGTAGGCGTTCATCCACGGATGATAGTCGCATCCGACCGAGATCGGCCCGGATCGATCGACCACCAGCGTATCAACCCTCCCCTGCACGGGCTGCGCGCGGTTCATCAGCATCTTCCCCGAGGAGCGATCCTCGACGCGCACATTGTGCGGCAGATCGTCGCCGTTGGTGAAATACACGGCGGCGCCGACCGGAACGGCGACCAGATGCGGCGTGTACTGGCAGTTCCTCTGATCCACCGTGCGCTCCGGCGCGGGTATCGCGGGCATCGGTTTGCCGCGCACAATCTTCTCGATATAGACCACCGCCGAGGCCACGCCCCCGCTGCCGCCAACCCGCAGCCTGTTGTTCGCCGAGGCGGGAGCGCAGAGACTTTCCGCCGGTTCTATTGCGAACGGCTCCAGCTCCGGCGGCTCACCCATGAGCGTCACCCGCCCGGTGACCCGCCCACCATCGCGCACGACGATCTCCTCGTATCCTGAAGTTCCGGCCGCCACGGCCACTGTGTCAACCTCCGGAGCACCATCTTCGCTCCCTTCTCCGCAACCCGTCGCCAGCACTGCCAGCACCACGAGCACGGCACCTGAACGCCACCATATACTTTTCAAGCCGAATATCTACCGTAATGACAATTCATGATGAGGGGTCCGCGGCGTTGCCGAAGCATTGCGCGCTACGGGACCCGTTCCGTTTTCCGCGGCCGGAGGGGCCGCCGGGACTGCCGACGTATCCGCCGTACCCAGCCCCTTGGCGCCGCCGAGACGCCAGACATAGTCGCGCAGGGCGATAAGCTGCGCCGTGCGATCGCCGCCGAGGATGTCCGGATCGGCCGGAACCGGCGCATCGAGCGAGCCGAAGAAGTTCGGCATCTTCGTCCCCGGAACAACGGCCTGCGGATCACTCACCCAGCGTACGATCCACTCCGGCTTGATGCGATTCCCTGCGAGCGCCAGATTCGGAGCCGGCACCGCCGCGTCGCCGCCGTTGGCCGGCGACGAGCCGACAGAATGGCACTGCTGGCACTTCAACTTCTCGAAGAGCTGACGCCCGGCCTCGATGCTCATGGTTGTGGCAGGGAAGAAACTGTAGTCGGTGAACTGCAGCGTCTCCCCCTCCAGACCGAGGAAATACTTGTCGATCCGGCTGATGTCGCGGGCGCTGAATCCATAGGTCGGCATCCGGATATCGAGCCAGGCACGCACCGGCCGCGATGACGGATCGTTCACGAAACCGTGGAACCACGGCTCCTGCAGCTTGGCGCCCAGCGTGTTCAGGCTGGGCGGACCGTACGGAAGGATGTCATCCCCCTGAAGGTCCTTCTGCTTGCGCAGAATGTCCAGCACAGATCCTCCATGTTCCTCGATCCTGTGGCAGCCGACGCAATTGTTCCAGTGCACCAGGAAACGGCCGTCGTCCACCGCCGGCTGGAGTTCTCCCCACGGATCGGTGTATGCCGCCGGAATATAGGTCTTGGTGTAGCTGCGGAGCGCGATCGTCAGAGCATACGCCTCCTCGTCGGTCATGTTGAAGACCGGCATCTTCTGCGGAATGGCATCCGTGGCGAACACACGCGGGTTCTTCATCTTCAGGGCGGTCCAGGTGAACCAGTCCTCGCCATTGTCCAGGTACTCGTAGGTGCTTCCGAGCGGATAGCCCGCGTTCGTAAAATGCGCCCGGACGCTGTGGAGCTGGTTTTCGCCGAGATAGCCGAAGTAGAGATCTGCGGCCGTCTTTGTGCCGAAGTCGGCGAGCGAGACCGAGACCTTGCTCTCACCCTCCATCCCCTCGATGTCATGACAGCCGAAGCAGCCGTATTCGCGGATCAGGGCCCCGCCCTTCTCGATCCACTGCGGGTCGTTCATATGCGAAAGGCTCGGTTCCGGCGAGGCATCGGGGGAGCGGCGGGTCGTGAGATATGCCGTGACGTCCGCCGCCTCCTGACTGCTCAGGCGAAGGTTCGGCATGCGCGAGCCGGGGAAGTAATGCTCCGGGTTCCTCACCCAGTCGTAGAGCCATTCCCTGCTGACCTTGGAGCCGATCCTGTTCAGATCGGGGCCGAAATTGTTCCCCTCCCCCACCCGGTTGCCGTGCTGGGCGCTGTTCGGCCAGAGCATCGAACCTTCGCTGGCCAGCGTGAATTTAAACGCGCCGCGCGCCTCGAACTCGTCGATCGTATGGCAGGCGAGACAGCCCACCTGATGGATGACCATCGCGCCACGCTGGGGATCACCGGCCGGCACTGATGAGCCCGGCTGGAACTCGCTGTCCCTTGAAACGCTGAAGAGATAGGCGACCACGGCCTCGGCCTGATCCGACGTGAACTTGAAATTCGGCATGCGGGTATGCTCGTTCCACGCCTCCGGGTGCATCACCCAGTTGAAGGCCCATGCCGGGCTGACCTTGTGCGCGATGTTCCGGAGCGACGGGCCCACCTTGTACTGCTTCCAGTCCGGGATCGAGGGGCCGTCGTGGCAGCCGAAGCAGCCGAAGTCGATGAAGAGCTTACGGCCGTCGGCCACCTGCTTCATCGTGGAGAAGTTGTAGTTCCCGGCATGACACTTCCGGCAGGATGCCTGCACGTAGGCGCCGGTCAGCAGCGGCCGCTCCCAGTGTGCCTGGAGCCCATGCGCATGCTCCACGTCATCCACGGCCATCGACTGGCCGCCGTGGCAGCTCGTACAGCCGAATTTCTCGACGGGATGCCTGGCGAGCATCTCGGGATTGGGATGCGGGCCGAATATCTTGCGCGCCCGTTCCGCCGCCTTTTCGGTCCGGAAGACCTTCCCGGGACCAACCTGCGTGAAGATCGTGGTGTCGGCAAGCACGGGGTCGCCGATGCCGAGATGGCAGGTCTGACAGCGATCGGCGCGCATCTGCAGGCGGCCGAAATTGCTTCGCTCGAAATCGTTCAGCATCACCTGGCGGATGTCGATCGGCATGGCCCTCGTCTCCAGAATCGCCGTCTTCAGATCCTCCACGGTTCCGTACAGGCTGTCCTTGCGCGCCTCCAGATCCTTGCGCCGGGCGATCAGCGGGTCGATCTCCTCCGTCTGGAGCTTCGCACGGGCATGCTCCAGCGAATCTATCGTGACGTCGAGCGCCGCCATCGCCTCCTCCATCTCCGTACGTTCCCTGCGATAATCCTCCGCATCCTCCGTATGCCCCTCCCTGCGACTGTGCTCGAACAGATAGTTCCGATTGTCGGCCTCCGACTTGATGTTGGCGCGCTCCTGCGAGAGCGCGCGGATTCTGAGCGCGAGATCATCGATCTGCTCCTTCGCCCGGGCGGCATCTCCGCTGGTTATCTCCCGGTTGACGGCGGAAAGCTCCCTGTTGATCCCGCTCAGATCCTCCCGGTTCATCTTGCGGAGCACCTCGCGCCCGCGCTGCTGGAGCACACGCACCCTGAACTCGCGGAACTCCTTCTGGTAATCCTTCCACGGGCGCCGCACCTCCACCTCGTCATAGACAGCCCAGAGCGTTCCCAGGAAGAGCAGCAGCGAGAGCCCCGCGTACAACGGGCCGTAGTTGCGCTCCTCGACCGGAGTATTGAACCGCTTTTTGAACCAACTGATCATGGCCGCTTCGGTTTTCGATGTTCGATGTTTCGACGTCCGATTCATGATTGCCGGGCGAGCGGGAACAGTCCCCTTATCGCCGCCACGCGTCTGCCCGCCGCCGTTCCGCCACCACTTTTCACTCCGGTATCACCGGCGCGCTCAGATATTGAAGAACGGCGTCGCCAGCACGTACTTCACGTTGAACAGCAGGCGCAGCAGGATCTTTATTACCACTCCCGACATCGTCAGCGTCAGGAATGCCGTTACGCCGAAGCGTATCGGCCCCATCGCCTTCAGCAGCGGAGTACTCCCCTTCTTGCGCCAGTAGATGAAACCGATGCTGTAGAACGCAAGGATCACCACGGAGCCGAAGAGAATCGACAGGAGGTTATAGCTGTTGTCGATGTTGCGCGTGGCGATGCCGAAGAGCTCGGGGAGATCCACATTGTTCAGCGGCACCACCTTGTGCGCGTCCCAGTACTCCCACGGCGTGAAGAGATTCCATCCCGGCCCGCGGAAGAATGTCCCGATGACGATCAGCAGCACCCAGAGCACCAGGAACCCGAAGGCGAACATCCCCATAGAGAAGGGACGTTCCTTGATGGTATAGTAGCCGTTCCCCCTCTGGTTGATATCGATGTAGGGAATGGCGATCAATCCCACGATGATAAGCGTGGGGAGCATCACGCCGGCGATCCATGGATCGAAGTAGACCAGCAGCTCCTGCAGCCCGAGGAAATACCACGGTGCCTTGGAAGGATTCGGCGTCAGCGCAGGGTTCGCCGGCTCCTCCAGCGGAGCATTGATCAGGATCGACCAGACCGTCAGCACAACCATCACCACGATCGACGCCAGGAACTCCACCCGCACGAGATAGGGCCAGACCTGGACCTTGTCGGTCATGTCCGCCTCCACCGGCACCGGACGGGCGTCGTTGATGCGGGCTCTGCGCCATGCATGCCAGCAGTAGAAGGCGGCGAGCACCAGCAGAACCACGGCCGGCACGTTATCCGGCTTTTCAAACTGGAACTTCAGGTAATCCCACGCGGTCAGTTCGCCAAACATATTGCGGATACCCAGATTGAGTGACTCTGATATAATCTCCGGCGCACAGCCATGTCCGGAGGTTCTTCACCGGCCGGCCTCCCCGTTATCGCCAGGAACCGGCTGCCGCCGCGCATCGCGGCCCGACTGCCTCATGTTTTCGTCGCTCCCCCCGCACGGCGGTGCTCCACGATGCACCAGACCGCCGATATGACCGTAATGCCGTAGGAAGCGATCGTCCCTCCCACCACGAACACCGGAAGCAGGTCGTCGGCCTCCCCCTCCACACCCGCTCTCATGCGCGACGCCAGCAGGAGCGCCCCCATCGCCACAATGGACACCAGCGCAAGCCCGAGCCGGAGGAACCACAGCAGGCGGTCGATGCGCGCCGTCTCATCCTCCGCCAGTCCTCCCCGCCGCGTGCGCCGCATCACCGTCCATACGTACAGCCCCGCCATCACCGCAAGCGCTAGGGGCATCGTCCCTCCGCCGCACGCATTCCTCCACCGGCGACGGCGGCCGCTTTCCGGCTTGCGATCATTCGGTCTCCTTCGCGCCCGCCGCGGTCTGGTCGCCGTTGACCGGCATCACCTCCTCCGCACCGTTCGTCTCCACTCCATTCACCTCCTCACCGAACATGTCCACACGCTTGATCTGCATCTTCTTCACAACATCACGCGCCTTGCGCATCTCCTTGGTCTCCACGCGCGGTCCCGAAATGCCACCATCCTTGCGGATGCGCCAGAAGTGCACGGCCATGAAGACCGCGGCGACGATGGGAAGAAAAATGCAGTGGAGCACATAGAAGCGGAGGAGCGTGGCCGCACCAACGGTGGTGCCCCCCAGCAGCACGAACCGGACGTCGTTGTCGGAACGAAGCCCGAGCTGCGGGCCGAACGGCCCCTCGTGGCCGAGCAGCGGCGTGGCGCGCGCCATGTTGGTGCCGACGGTAACGGCCCAGATGGCAAGCTGATCCCAGGGCAGCAGGTAGCCGGTGAACGAGAGGAGGAAGGTGAGCAGCAGCAGCACGACGCCGATGGCCCAGTTGAACTGGCGCGGAGGCTTGTACGAGCCTGTGAGGAAGACCCGGAACATGTGGAGCATCACGGTAATCACCATGCCGTGCGCCGCCCACCGGTGCATGTTTCTGATGAACGGCCCGAACGCTACGTCGTTCATCAGATACTTCATATCGTCGAAGGCGTATTCCGCCACCGGACGATAGTAGAACATCAGGATCACGCCCGTGACGGTGAGCACGATGAAGAGGAGAAAGGTGATTCCCCCCATGCCCCAGGTGAACCCGACGTTGGCGCCGTGGCGCGCAATGCGCACCGGATGAAGATGCAGGAAGACGTTATCGAGGATCATCAGCGCACGGTTGCGCTGGTTATCCTGATAGCTGTGCCGGAAGATTGACTTCCAGATCTCGTTCTGCGTTACGTTCTTGCGGATCTTGTCAAGATCGGGTCTCTGCAATGCCATGACTTTACGGTCCTCGTGGATATGAGGTTCGTCGTCGATCGGCGGCGCGGATGCGCATCACGCCGGTACTCCCGGCCCTGTGCCGGACATCCGCCCCCCGGGAACTGCCGCAGCCGGTGCTCAGACCGTGAGCGTGGCGGCGGGATCGTCCCACTGTCCCTTCTCCCACAGGAACTTCTTGCTCTTGTCGATCTCGATCTGCCCGTCCGGAGCCAGATGGATGGCCACCCGCTCCAGCGGCCTCGGCGCCGGACCCTCGAAGTTCACCCCCCAGTTCGGCGTTCCGCGGAAACCGGAGCCATGACAGGGGCACTTGAACTTGTTTTCGGAGGCAAGCCAGCGGGGAGTACAGCCGAGGTGGGTGCAGATTGCGAGCAGGGCAACGAAACTGCCATCGACCTGGCGGATGATCCAGACGCGCTCTTCATCCTTGTAGGTCTCGCTGACGGTGCCGGGGACATAGTCTGTGGGGAAACCGGCTTTGAACACGGGGGGGCGTTCGTAGATCACGCGGGGAAACATCGCGCGCAGCGCCCCAACAATCACGATCGTCAGGAACCCCAGGAAGCTCATCCAGCCTATCGACTGCATGAAGCTGCGCCGGCCGAAGAACCAGACGCCGACATCGCTCTCGGCCTTGGTCTGCTTCGGCCTGCCGGCCGCCGGCGCTCCGGCCGCGGCCTTTCCCGCCTGTTTCGGTGGCGCTCCGGGAACTCCCTCGCGCGCCTTCGCCTCGGCGATCTTCTGACGCATCGCGCCGATCCGCGCGTCCGCCTCCGAGGCCACGGTCTCCACAGCCGGAGCGGCGGCCGCTGTTGCCGTTGCGGTGGCAGCCGCCGGGGATGCCGCCGCGCCGCCGGCCTGTGTGGCCTCGCGGTTCGCCTTCGCCGCCGCCATCTTCGCCTGCAGTTCGGCGATCCTGGCGGCCTTGTCGTCAGAGCCCGCGGGAGCTGCTGCGGCTCTTTCGGACGGGGCCGCAGCCGGAGGCTGGGGAGCCGGCGAAGCTCCGTCCGCCTCGCGGCGCGCCTTCGCCGCCGCCATCTTTGCCTGCAGTTCGGCGATCTTGGCGGCCTTGTCGTCAGAGCCAGTAGGTTCGATGGGATCGGCCATTGCGATACATTCCTCCGTAGGGAAGAGTTGCTGAAAAGCGGAGTTCAACGGAATCCGCACCGGAGCGCCATCGCCGGGCAACGGGCGCATGGCCGCGCCGGACCGGTGGGCGATCGCAGCGATCACCCCGCGGGACCGGGCGCACCGGTCGGTCCCCTTGCGTCATCCCGCGGAAGCCCGTACGGCGCTCATGGGAGCACACGGCCTTCCGGCGGAAAACCTGGGGATATCGCTTCAAAGAGCGCTTGCCGGCAATTGATGTTCTGGCAGGTAGATTGATGGTAAGCCACGAATGGCGATCGCTCGCCGCGGTGATTGAAGGAGAGGAGTGTGCTGTCAGCCTGGGGACGTACGCCACCGGCGGGACCCTGCGAGGGACCCCGCACCGACGCTGGGGGAGGAAGGTTGCCGAACGATAGCGTGCAACATCTTCGTCATGCCCGACCGGATCATCCCTATCCGCCTGACCCCGCGGATATTGCCGGATGAAGGTGTATGCGTCGAAACTGATGCCGTAGGACGTAGAATAATACATGCGAAGGCGCCTGCCGTTCTACGTGCTGCGTGGGCTGCTGCGGCACATCCGAAGCTGAATCAGTCTGATTCAGGCTCCGGCATCAACATCTCGATCGTCTCCCACGGACAGTACTTCTCGCAAAGCTTGCAGCCAATACAAACCTCCTCGTCCACGATCACTACTGGATTTACAGTAACGTTATCGTGCTCTCCTACCAGAAACTCCGGGCCCGGCTTGTAGTAGATGCAATCCACCGGGCAGAACTCTATACATACCCCACATCCCGTACATCCTTCCTCGTGGATGTAGGCTATGGGAAGCAGTTTCTTCTTCTTCCTGGGCTTAGCTGCGGCCGTTACGGATGTCTCAGCCATACAATTCGTTACGTGGTAGATGGTTGCGATTTTCGGTTAGATCATTACATCGCTTCTGCTCTTAGTGATAAAGAGGCGGTGGAAAGGGTGCATGCGTATGAGTGAATCACCTGCGATCCCCTCCTATCCAGATCATGTCGCAACCGAACGTGCCAAAGGTATCGCGATCGTAATCGATCTGCAAATTTTTCTTTTCAAAACGTGAACGAAAAATCCCCCATCCCCGTTTTCGGGCCGATATCCCCCGGAGTACATATCAGAATGAGTCTCTCCGGTGAACGGCATGCAACGCTCCGGCCACGGACGACGTGCAGGTGAGCCAGCGGATGGAGCTGTTAGCCGTAGGAAGATCCTCCCGCCGCACTGCCACGCCCGCCAGCCACAGCGCGGCGCAGCCGGGCGCGCCACTATCCACATGGTTGCATGGACCTGCATGGTACTGTACCTTTGCCATGCCCGAAATGCGCATGCGGGGCGCAACCCGCCATGCCGTGCCTGCCTGCGGCAGCCGCGCGGGCATTCTCTCCACAACCCGTCGTGCGACCGGACATCGACACATCCCCAGCGGCATCGTGCCTGCGTCGCCCGGGCTCTCCGGCCTCTTCCCGACCGGGGCATTCATACGATTATATCTAACACGGAACCTTCCATGAATCTTTGTGTAGTCGGCACGCTCGCCTACGATACCATCGAAACCCCGTTCGGACGCGCCGATGATGCGCTCGGAGGCTCGGCAACCTTCATCGCAACCTCCGCCAGCTATTACGTGCAGCCGATCGGCGCCGTGGGAGTGGTCGGCAGCGACTTCTCGAAGGATGCGCTCCAGTTTCTCGAAAGCCGCGGCGTGGACATCTCCGGCGTCGAAATCAAGGAGAATGGCCGCACCTTCCGCTGGAGCGGACGCTATCATTATGATCTGAACAATCGCGATACGCTCGACACCCAGCTCAACGTGCTGGCCGAGTTCGATCCGGTGATCCCGGAGGCGATGCGCGGCGCCGAGTTCCTCTGCCTGGGCAATATCGATCCGACGCTTCAGATGAAGGTGCTGGAGCAGATGGCCAAACCGAAATTCATCGTCTGCGATACGATGAACTTCTGGATCGAGGGTGCGTTCGACGCGCTGCGCCAGGTGCTGGCCCGCGTGGACTGCCTGATCATCAACGACAGCGAAGCCCGCCTGATGACCAACGATCCCAACCTGGTCCGCTCCGCCCGCATGATCATGGAGATGGGGCCGCACATCCTGATCATCAAGAAGGGGGAACACGGCGCACTGCTCTTCAGCGGCGACAGCATCTTCAGCGCCCCCGCCTATCCGCTCGAAAGCATCTACGATCCCACCGGCGCCGGCGACACGTTCGCAGGGGGATTCATCGGCTATCTGGCCCGCTGCGGCGAGGTGACCGATGCGAATCTGCGCCGCGCCGTGATCCACGGCAGCGCAATGGCCAGCTTCTGCGTGGAGCAGTTCTCGCTGGATGCGCTGCGCGATCTGACGCAGGAGCAGCTCCACGAACGCGTCGCCGCGTTCCGCCGTCTCTCGCACTTCGAGCATGAGGAGGTCCCGCTTGGCGACGCTGCTGCTTGAGAACATCTCCACCCTTGTCACGGTGAAGGCCCCGGCCGGGGAGGATGGCTCCTCCCCGCGCCGCGCCGGCGCCGCCATGAACGACATCGGCGTGATACGCAATGCCGATCTGCTCATCGAGGACGAAACGATCGCCTGGGTGGGAACACACGGCGAACGGGATCTCCCGGCGGATGAACGGCTCGACTGCAACGGACGGACCGTCCTGCCGGGCTTCGTCGATTCGCATACGCACATTGTCTTCGCCGGCAACCGCGCCGGGGAGTTCGCCAGGCGGCTCCAGGGAGCTTCCTACCAGGAGATAGCGGCGGCCGGGGGAGGCATCCTCAGCACGATGCGCGCAGTGCGCGGCAGCACGGCGGCAGGGATTGTGGAGCAGTGCCGCCCGCTGGTGCAAAGCGCCTTCCGCCACGGTTCCACGACGATCGAGGCGAAGAGCGGCTACGGCCTGGATACGGAAAGCGAACTGAAGCTGCTGGAGGCGATCGCCATTCTCGACCGCGAGGAGGCGCCCGATCTCGTTGCCACCTTCCTCGGCGCACATGATATCCCCCCGGAGCACCGCGATGATCGGGAGGCATACATCCAGGAGATCATCGGGCGGATGATCCCGGAGGTCGCCGCACGGAACCTTGCGGCGTTCTGCGATGTGTTCACCGACACAGGCTATTTCACCGTGGAGGAATCCGAACGGATCTTCGAGGCGGGGAAACGCCACGACCTGCTCCCCCGGGTTCATGCGGACGAGCTTTCCAGCTTCGGCGCCGCCGAGATGGCGGCCAGGATCGGCGCGCTTTCGGCCGATCACCTGCTGATGATCTCCGACGAGGGCATCGGGATGATGCGCGATGCGGGGGTGATGGCGACGCTGCTGCCGGGAACGGCCTTCTATCTGCGGCTCCCCTATGCTCCGGCGCGAAGGATGATCGGGCAGGGGCTCGCCGTGGCGCTGGCCACCGACTGCAATCCCGGCTCGAACATGTGCGAGAACATGCAGATGACGATAGCCCTGGCGTGCATGGGGATGAGGATGACGGTGGAGGAGGCGATAACCGCGGCAACGCTGAACGGCGCGGCCGCGCTGGGGATGTCCGACCGGATCGGATCCATCGAGCCGGGGAAGCAGGCGGATCTCGCGATCTTCGGCGTTGACGACTATCCCGCAATAGCCTATCACTACGGCGTGAACCAGGTACAGGGGGTGATGAAGCGCGGGATGCTGTTCATGAACTGAGAGGCACAGGCGCACTCGACGGCATACGAACAAGGCCGGATGGGAGGCATTCCCATCCGGCCTTTCCATGTTCAGATCCCTCGTAGAGCTCGGGATGCGGATTACATTTCGGTCGCCTCGCCGCTCTCATCAGCAACCACCGTATCCTGCCTGCCGAACCGGTAGATGATGGAGAAGGGGATCACCACGCAGTAGCCGAGCACGAGAAGGATCGGTGCGACAGTCACCGCCAGCGAATTATTCCAGATGCCCTCGTTGCTGGCGACATCGGACATGGGAACCATCCCGGTTGACATGCAGAGATAGCCGATGACCACCAGGACAAGGCCGATGCCAATGCCGATCAGGTTCGGCTTCGCCAGCGGGAAATTCCAGGTGACGTCGCTCCGCCCGGCCTGCGAAGCCTTGCGCCGGGTCCCCGGCGTTCTACGCGTCGAGGGGCTCGAACTCCGGGTCGCCGAAATCGTGGTCCTGCGGGTCGAGGCTGATGTGCTCTGCTTTGCCATACTCGGTTAGGATGCTTGCTGCTGGAGTTGATTGATGCCTTCCGGAAACCGGCAATATACGCCGGATGCCGCGAAGGTGGTAGTACCAGCCGTGGACGACGGCCGGGGAAAATTATCGTGCGCATGCCACCCGCGCGAAGAGAACCGAGCGGCCGCGGCGGAATATCACTCCCCGGCCGCGTCGTCATCGCCCGGATGATGCCCCGCATCATGTTCGCGCACGCTCATCTGCCGCACCTGGTCGATCGCCTCGGGCTCGGCGACCAGCACCAGCCGGTCGCCCGTCTCCAGAATGGTTCCGCCGTTCGGGATCAGCACCTCGCTGCCACGGCGGATCGTCGCCACCACGCAGTCCTCCGGCCACGCCACCTCCCTGATGCGCAGCCCGGCCAGGCGGGCCCCCCTTTCCACGATCACCTCCTCCACCGTCACGCGCCCGACCGTTCCCAGGCGCACCTGCTGTTCGCGGTGGCGCTCGGTGGTGCGCCGCGCAAGCGCGACGTTGTAGGCACGGATCATATCGTTCCGGCGAAGCACGCCCAGCAGGCGCTCGGGGTGACGGCGATCCACCACCGGAAGCCTTCCCACATCGCGCGAGCCCATGCGCCGCATGGCCACGCCCAGCGTCTCGTCGGGGAACGCAGTCAGCAGTTCGCGCGTGCAGATGGCCCCCACAGTAATTGGGTGGCCGTCGGTATTGTCGCGCCGCGCCCGGTCGAGATCCTGGATCGTCACCACGCCCACGAGCCCCCCGGTCTCATCCACAACGGGAAGCCCGTAGTGCCGCGTCCTCATCAGCGTTTCGGACGCAACGTCGAGTGTGTCGCTTTCGCGGAGCGTCGGGGAATCCATCTGCATCACCTCGCGCACGGAGATTCCCTCCAGCACCTCCAGATCGCGCCCCCGCTCCAGGCGGACGCCGAGCTCCTTCAGCCCGAACGTGTATATCGACTCGCGGTGCAGGAACTGCGAGAGGACCAGGCTGACCGTAACGGCGAACATCAGCGGAAGGATGATCCGGTAGTCGTTCGTCATCTCGAAGAGCAGAAGTATCGCCGTCAGCGGAGCGTGAACGGTTCCCGCGAGCACCGCCGCCATGCCGACCATCGCGAAGGCCGCCGGGGCGATGCCGATCTCGGGGAAAAGCCACTGCACCACTTCGCCATATGCTCCGCCAAGCATCGCACCGAGGAACAGCGATGGCGCAAAGACGCCGCCGACGAAGCCGGCGCCGAGGTTCACGGGGGTCATCACCAGCTTCGCCGCCAGCAGCGCCACCAGCAGAAGCAGCCCCGGATGCACGCCGTTGAGCACCCCTTCGATGGCCTCGTAGCCGGCGCCGAGCACCTGCGGGAGAAAGAGCCCCAGAATACCAACCGCCAGCCCCGCGACGGCGGGCTTCACCCATGCCGGTACACGCCAGTTGCGAAAAAGATCACGGGTAAGATAAATGAGACGTGTGTAGAGGGCGGCGACAGGGCCGGCGAGCAGGCCGAGACCGAGATAGAAGGGAAGTTCCCAGGCGGAGTGGAAGGCGTAGGCGGGGACATGAAACGCTGGCTGGGGACCGGTGACGGCCTGGGTAAAGGCGGCGGAGATGACCGAGGCGAGCACTACTATACTGAAGGCCCGCCCGCCCAGTTCTCCCAGAATGATCTCCAGCGCGAAGAAGACGGCGGCGATGGGGGCGTTGAATGCTGCGGAGATGCCCCCTGCCGCGCCGGCAGCCACCAACATCCGCACACGCTCGTCGGAGAGGCGAAGCCACCGGCCGAACATCGAGCCGAGGCTCGAACCGATCTGCACGGACGGGTCCTCCGGACCCACCGACGCTCCGGAACCTATCGAAAGCGCCGCCGCCACAGTCTTCGCGGGCATACGCCAGTACCGGAGCCTTCCGCCGGAGAGCGCCACCGCCTCGATGATGCCGGCGACGCCGTGGTGGCGCTCCCGTCCGATCAGCAGCGTGGCGACGAGCCCCACCAGCACACCGCCCAGCGCCGGCACCAGTGCCATAAGAAACGGGGAGATGGAACTGAGCGCGCCGCCGATCCCCCCCGCCATTCCGAGGTGCACCAGCTCAAACATCGCCTTGAAGGCCCATACGCCGAGACCGCTGCCGATCCCGACCAGCACGGCCGATCCTCCGAGAACAACCGACTCGGACGGCTGCCACCGATCTACCCAACGCCAGATACTGTCGTGAAGTTTCAATTGCATGGTGCCGAACGGCTGGCGCACTTCGTCGGACTTGAGCCATGAATTTCCATGACCGTCCGGTACGCGAAGCAAAAAAAAAGCCGGTCATGGGGACAGACCAGCTAGGAGCATCTGGCACAGCAGCCAGGGGAAGGCTGCCGTTCAGCTTCTAGGCAAAGGTATGGCAGTCCGGGGGACGGATGCAAGTATGAAAATGAAATTCATCCCGGCATCACCATTTTCCATCCACGATAAACGCCGGATGGGGGGCATATTCGCCACATATCGCGGCCGGTTTTCAAAGTGCAACCGCGCAGACCCCGGACTGTCAGCCCCCCCTGCGCCGGAGCAGATAGATGAACACTGGCGCTCCCACAAGCGCCGTCACCGCCCCTACCGGGAGCTCGCTTGCGGACCGGTCCAGCACCGGCATCAGCGACCGGGCGAGCGTATCACATATGACGAGAAAGATACCCCCACCCACCACCGAAAGAGGGAGCAGCGCCCGGTGGTCCGGGCCGATCAGCCGCCTGATGATGTGCGGCACCACCAGCCCGATGAAGCCGATGGCCCCGCAGTAGGCAACCGACACGCTGACGACGAACGACGCCGCGATATAGGCCCACATCTGCGCCCGCGCCACGTTCACCCCGAGCCCGGCCGCCTCCTCATCCCCCATCGCGAGCGCGTTCAGGGGATCGCCGGTGAACAGGCTCGTCACGAGAAGCAGGCCGAACAGCGCGGAGGAGCCGTAGCCGATCGAGGCAGGGGCGCCGCTCAGATCGCCCAGCATCCACTGGATGGCGGAGCGGACCTGCGGCCCGAGAAAATGGAGCAGCAGGAAGATGAGCGCCGCGCCGATCGCCCCGATCATCACGCCGCCGAGCAGCATCGACTCCGAACGCGATCCATACTCTCCCCGGCTGATGGTGAGCACCGCGATGATCACGATGCCCCCCCCCGCAAATGCCATCAGCGGCTGGAGAAACGGCCCCACGCCGAGCATGATACCAGCAATCGTCCCGACGGCACAGCCGTTGGAAACCCCCAGGATATACGGTTCGGCCAGGGGATTGCGCAGCAGCGCCTGGAAGATCACCCCGGTGCAGGCGAGCGCCCCCCCTACACTCGCCGCCAGCACCAGCCGCGGCAGCCGCAGCCGGAAGAGGATCGTAAAGAGCGGCGAACCATCGTCCCCGCCGGAAAGCGCCGCAAGCACGCGCGCCGGAGAAACCAGTTCGGGACCAATGCACAGGGCGATCGCCATACATGCGATCAGCAGCCCCAGCGAGACCGCAAGCGAGGCCGCGAGACGCCCGCGTGTCAGCCGGAGCCGGTGCAGCGGGATGCCTACGACTCCGCTCTCCATGCCTTCAGTTCCCGGCTCATCGCGCGGACAAGATTATCGATTCCCTCGCCCGAGACGGCGGAGATGACGAGCGGCTTCCCTCCCTCGAATCGCAGCTCATCAAGTCCCTGCCGCACCTCCGGGGTCATCGCATCCGCCTTCGTCAGACAGACTATCCTGCGCTTCTCCAGCATTTCCGGATTGTACTTCGTGAGCTCGCCCACCAGCGTGGCGAAATCCCCTGCGGGATCATCGCTCAGCCCGTCGATCAGAAAGCAGAGAACGCCCGAGCGCTCCACGTGCCGCAGGAACTGCAGACCGAGCCCTTTCCCCTCGCTCGCCCCCTCGATCAACCCGGGAATGTCGGCGACGGCGAACGATTCTCCGTCGTCCACGCGGACGATGCCGAGATTCGGGATCAGCGTGGTGAAGGGATAGTCGGCGATCTTCGGACGCGCGGCGCTGATGCGGGCGATAAGCGTCGATTTCCCCGCATTCGGGAAGCCGACCAGCCCGACATCGGCCAGAAGCTTCAGTTCGAGGATAACGGTCCGTTCCTCTCCGGGACGCCCCTTCTCCGCATGCCGCGGCGCCTGGTTGGTCGGCGTTGCGAAATGCTGGTTGCCGCGGCCGCCCCGCCCGTGACGCGCCACCACCACGCGCTGGCCGTCGTGGGTCAGATCCGCCACGACCTCCTGCGTCCCTGCATCGCGGATGATGGTCCCCACCGGCACCTTCACCTCGATCGATTCGCCATTGCGTCCGGTCTTGCGCGAGCTTGCACCGTTGCTGCCATTGCCGGCCACGTATTCGCGCTGGTACCGGAAATCCATGAGGGTGGAAATATGCGCGCTGGCGGTGAAGATCACATCACCACCATCGCCGCCGTCGCCACCATCGGGTCCTCCCTTCGGCACGAACTTCTCGCGGCGGAAGCTGGCACTGCCATCCCCCCCCCTGCCGGCACGCACGGTTATCTCTGCGGTATCTATGAACACAATGTTTCCTGCTGGTTGTCACCGCCATCCGGGAACATCCGGCGCGTATGCGCGATCCTGGCCGGACGGCGTTCCCGACGGCTGCGGAAGATTACGGGAGATAGCGGCCGTAGATGCTGTCGGTGAACCTGATCGCGGTTCGGGAATATGGATCGACATTGTAGCGGATGAAGATCTCATCCAGTATCTGCGAGGCGAGACGCCAGTTCGGCGCTCCGTTCAGGCGATCGAGCGCCGCCTCGTAGTCGGCGCGATTCTTCGCGAAGATCTTCTTCAGCACCTTCCGCTCCAGCGATGCATCGATGAAGCGGCGCACATCCGACATCCGCGGCGCAACATCCGGATGAAGCTCCGGCTCCGGCTCCGGCGTCGGCTCGTCCACATCCCTCTCCACCGCGGGCATCATTTCCGTGAGCAGGGCGCCGGCATCATCCGCGTACGACGCCTCGCCGGCCGCGCGATTCTCCCCCGCATCTCCGGCCCCGCCAGGCCGCTCCGGCTCGATGCCGGCGAAGTGGAGACCATTGACGGAAGGCTCCTCCTCGCGCGATCCATGTACGTCCTCCAACTGCTCGAATTCCGGCAGCGGCGCGGTTTCCTCCACGGGCCATTCGAAATCCAGATCGGCCTGGGTTCCGGCGCCCGTCCCCTTCGCTCCCGGAGTGGGGGTGGGTTCGAACGACGGCGGCTCCACCTCCTCCAGTTCGCCATCGAGATCACCGACGATCAGGTCAGGCTCCGCAGCGCCGGCGTCGTCGGTGGGCCTGGCATCCGCATGGCGGATATCCTGCTCCGCCCGAGGCGCGGGGACCTCATCCTCCCCTTCTCCGGCATATTCCTCACCGGGTTCCTCCGGCATGGTCGTACTGTCGGGATAGGAATACCGCTTCCCGGCACTCTCCTCCTCGCGAGCGATGTCGTCGATCCGGGATTCCCATGCGGCCATATCACCATCTTCCCCGGGCATATCTGCATCGCCGCGCGTTCCTCCCTGGAGGTGCATGCGGACCACATCATCGAGCTCGTCGTTCTGGTAGACCTCGGAGAAGTCGGTCTCCGGCTCCTCGTCGGCGCTGCTGAGCAGTTCATCGAGCAGCGCGACGAATCCCTCGCGTCCCACCTCGGTGCCGCCGCGATCGCGGTAATCCTCAAGCTGGTCCACCAGCTTCTTGATGTTCTTGTCGTCGAAGAAGATGACAAGCGCATCCACCGGCACCCGCTGCTCGTCCCCCTCGCCGATGAATTCGAAGAGCGGTTGCATGATATCCAGCAGCTCCTCGACCGTGCAGTTGAGAAGGATCTGGTCGTCGGTGCGGCGGATCACCCGCTCAAATTCGGCGGCGGAGATGGCATCGAAGGTGGGGCGTTCCGAGCGCTTGCGGTCCACCCAGTCGATGAAAACCGTCCGGAAATACTCATAATCGCTGAAGGCGCCGAAGCGGAGCATCACCTCGTTCAGCGGCTTCACCGGCTGCCCGCGGAAGATGTACCATTTGAGCGTGGTCTGCGGGCGGCAGAGGTAGTTGTAGGTGAGCTTCACGCCGCTGTCGAGCACGGAGGTGAACTCCTCCCGCTCGAACCGGGCATGGCGGAACTGCACCTGTTCCAGATAGGTTATCAGCGAGGCCAGTTCCGGGTTGTCATAGTCGAATCGCTTGTTGGCGGCGCGGGCAAGATGGTCGTTGTACAACCACCAGTGAACCTCCGTTTCAAAGAACGGTTTGATACGCGCCGGGATACGGGGATCCTGGAGGATATCTGCCAGGGGGATAAGGGAGCGCTCCTGCAGCGTCTCCGCGGTTATCCTCTGAATCGTCTGCGCGATTACTCGTTCGAACATGCTGCGAAACTACGAATTTTTCGCGGAGAAGTTCGGCCGGGAACGGCAGCGGAAGGGGAGTATGGGAAGTTCGGCCCCATTGTTTATCGGCCTTGTTCAGAGCGCTCCGGTAATGTAAGTTCCAGCCTTCCCTGTGAATCCCAGTAGTTCGATGCCCGAGACTTCGTTCGATTCCGCGATCATAAGGTTATCCGCGCGATACCTCGGCTGTGTTGCAGCGCTCGGCCTTGCTCTTCTGCAGGCTGCGCCCGGACAGCCGACCGGGAATATTCCCGGACTGATGCCGGCGCCCCGTACCGCGGGACGCGCCGCACTGGCCGCGCTGCATGGCGACCTGAACGCGATCATCGACGACAGGAACTTCGCCGACGCCACCTGGGGTGTCTCGGTGATCTCCTGCGACAACGGGGAGACGCTCTTCGCCTACAACGACCGGCGGAACCGGCAGATGGCCTCGAACATCAAGCTGCTGACAACCGCGGCCGCGCTTTCGCGGCTGGGGGGCGACTACAGCTACCGGACCGATCTCTATATCGATGGAGCAATCGGCGGCAACGGGGAGCTGAGCGGCAACGTTGTGATCCACTGCCCGGGCGATCCATCAATCTCCCCGAGCTTCGGCATCGATCCGCGCGAGATGATACGGGGATGGGCGCTGGCGCTGGATTCGCTCGGCATCCGCTCCGTCCAGAACGTTCTGGTGGATGCTTCGCATTTCGACGACGTTCCATACGCCCCCGGCTGGGCGTGGGATGATGAACCGTTCGGCTTCAACGCGCAGATCAGCGCCGCAGCCATCTACGACAACAGCGTGGAGGTTACGGTAACGCCGGGGAAGATGCCGGGCGATCCCGTCTCGATCGACATCTCCCCCTCCACCGCCTACGTCACCCTGAAGGTGACTGCGGCCACCTCGCGCCGCGATTCGGTTTCGACGATCGACATCCGCAGAGAGCGGGGGGAGAGCGTGATCACCGTCAGCGGCAACATCGCCGCCGGCGGCGAACCATACGTGCAGCAGATCAGCGTAGAAGATCCGCCGCTCTTCTTCGGCACATTGGTACGCGAGGAATTCGCCCGCTCCGGCATCACGGTTCACGGCCAGACCTACAACGCGGCGACATACCCGGAGCATGTCAGCTATGCATCGCTCCGGAAGGTGGCGGAACACCGCTCGCCGGCTCTGCGCGAGATCGTCACGGCGACGAACAAGTACAGCCTGAATCTGGCGGCCGAGATGCTGCTGAAGAAGCTGGGGCGTGAATATCAGGGGGCCGGCACCACGGCGGCTGGCCTCGACGTGGTGAAGGGGCTTCTTTCGGAAGTCGGCATCGACAACGATCATATCAGGCTGTACGACGGCTCCGGACTGTCGCGGCAGGACATGATAACACCGGCGGATATCACGGCGCTGCTGCGCTGGACGCGCCGGGCGCCGATCGCCACGGATTTCATGGCGTCCCTGGCGATAGCCGGAGTGGACGGGACGTTGAGCGGCAGGCTTCGCGGGACGCTGGCGGAGCGGAACGTGGCCGGGAAGACCGGGTATCTGGGGGGCGTGCGCGCGCTCAGCGGATTCACCCGCACAAGGGACGGCGAGCTGCTGGCATTCGCCATCGTCGTCAACAATTATTCGGTGCCGACCAGCGTCGTCAACACCGCTCAAGACCTGATTCTGATGCGCCTGGCGAGCTTTTCCCGTCGGAGCTGAACCCATCACGCCGGCCGGTCCGGCCATCACGGACGCATGCCGGCCGATTGCGCGGACACCGATCCGCGGCTGCCACTGACCCTGGACATTGAGACGAAGTCTTCATCGATTGTTCCAACTACAATTCACCGTTATGCGACCATCCATACTACGTGCATCACTGCTGATATTCGCGGCGCTGCTGCTGCCGGAACTGCTGATCGCGCAGGACATTTTCTTCCAGACGGCGCATCCCGCAATGAAGCCGAAGAAGCGCGAGATCTACTTCTACGGCATGCGCGCCTATCCCTTCGGCAAGATTCCCCAGAATGCCCGGCTGGATGCGATCATGCAGAGCGATGCGAAGGTGATGCCGTTCGGAGGGGGGCCGGACTCGCGCCGGATGCTGCGCATCAACCAGTGGCGGGCGATCGGGCCGTTCGACGTCGGCGGGCGCGTGCGGTCGATCGTGACACATCCCAGTGACGGCAGGACGCTGTGGATCGCCGCCGCGGACGGCGGCATCTGGAAATCGACAGATCGCGGCGATAGCTGGGCACCGATCATGGACGACGCCAATGCGATTGCGCTCGGCGCGATAGCGGTGGACCCGCGGGACCCTGCCATCCTCTACGCCGGAACCGGCGAGATGAGCTCGAACATCGACTCCTACACCGGCGCCGGCATCATGAAGACCACGGATGGCGGCAATTCGTGGTGGCCTATCGGCCTGACCAACGTCGGAGCGTTCTCCCGGCTTGTGGTGCATCCGCAGAACAGCAACCTGATCTTCGCCGGCGCCACCAAGAACAATGGCGGATTCTATCGTTCCACAGACGGCGGCGTGACATGGGCCCGTACCTTCGAGGATGCCGTCTCCGACGTCACGGTGGACCCGCAGAACCAGAACAGGCTCTGGATCGGCACGATGGCCCACGGCGTCTACCGCTCCGACGACGGCGGCCTGACCTTCACGGAGAAGAACATCGACCTCGGCCTGCCGGGCTATACGATGGCCCGCGTATCGGTGCAGGCCGCCGCATCCAATCCGAACATCCTGTACGCGCTCGTCTACGAAACACTGGGAAGCGGCGGCAGTCAGACCCATCACTCCCGCATCTTCAAATCCACGAACGGCGCCGATACCTGGACGATCATCTACAACAACAGCCCATCCAACTTCCTGAACAGCACCGGGAACGCGCAGGGATGGTACAACAATGTGATCGCCATCAGTCCGAGCGACCCGAACCTGGTGATCGCCGGCGGCATCGACATCGTGCGCAGTACGAACGGCGGCTCCAACTGGCAGTACATCAATACCTATGGCGCCGGCTCCCCGCCGCATCCCGACCAGCACGCACTGGCATTCGATCCCACCACTCCGCAGCGGGTCTATCTGGGAAATGACGGCGGCGTCTACCGCAGCGAGAACGGAGGCTCCAGTTACGACAGGAAATCCAAGGGGCTGGCGATCACCCAGTTCTATGCGATGGGGATCGATCAGAAGGCCCCCAACAGGACCTACGGCGGGACACAGGATAACGGCACCGTCATCAACACATCCACCACCTACGGCGAGATCCTCGGGGGCGATGGCTTCTATGTGGTGGTCGATCCTGAAAATTCGGACATCATCTACGCCGAGAATTCCAACGGAGAGATGGTGCGCATCAACATGAGCACCGGGGCGCGGACGCGGATCATGCAGGGAATCGATGCAAACGACGAGGCGGCATGGTCGGCTCCGATCGTGGCCGATCCCTCGAATCCGGGAACGCTCTGGCATGGCCGTCACAGCATCTACGCGACGCTGGACCGCGGCGGCTTCTGGCTGAAGACCACCGCGACCTTCCTCGGGCAGACATCCGCCATCGGGGTTTCGCCGGTCAGTTCGCAGTACGTCTATGCCGGCTCCGACCGCGGCGAGGTGACGATGACCGAGGACGGCGGCTCCACCTGGACCGACCTGAGCGCGGCACAGGGAATTCCCAATCGCGCCGTTACCGATCTGATACCTTCGGCGCATGACGCGAACACCGTGTACATGTCGGTTTCCGGTTTCTTCACGGGACATGTCTATAAGTCGGTCGATCGCGGGCGGAGCTGGACCGACATCAGCAACGGCCTTCCGGACATTCCCGTGAACGCGCTGGCGCTGCATCCCGACGATGAGAACATCATCTATGCGGGGACCGACATCGGCATGTACGTTACGACCGACGGCGGCCAGACATGGGCCTCGTACAACCAGGGGCTTCCGCGTGTGGCAGTGGCCGATCTTGAGGTGCACCGTGGCTCGCGGACGCTCCGCATGGCATCGCACGGACGCTCAATGTGGGAGATCGAGCTTGAGAAGCCCTCCACCCCGGCCGCCATCGTCTCCCCTGCCGGCGGCGAGGTCTGGACCGGCGGAAGCTCCCAGGTCATCTCGTGGAACGGCTTCACGCCGGGAGCGCCGCTGCGCCTTCTCTTCTCGCTCGACGACGGCGAACACTGGGGGCTGCTGGCCGAAGGGATCGGCGGCACCACCTTCCGCTGGATCGTCTTCGACACCGCAACGATCGCCGCGCGCGTCCGGGTCGTCAACATGAACGACCAGAACGAGATGGCCACCAGCCGCTCGTTCACGATCGTGCCGTACTCCATCGGCGGAGTTCTCGGCGCGGGGCAGGTTCCCATCATCCCCTACGGCATCGTGTACGACGGCGAGTATCTGTGGGCGTCGGATTTCGGCAGCAACCGGCTGCTGAAGCTCGACCGCGACAAGCTCACCACGGTCGCAGTAGTAAACATGAGCCTGACCGGTGGCGACAGCCTCTTCACCGATCTGACCTATCATCCGGGAAAGGGGCATTTCTTCATCAACAAGCTTATCAACACGCTCGACGCCGATCCGAGCGGCTACATCTACGAGGTTGACAGGAACGGGCAGCAGGTGGGGCGCTGGCTCTCGCCATGCCGCTATCCCACCGGCATCGTGTACGTCCCGGCGGTGGACGGCAACCCTGAACAGATCGTCGCAACCGATCGCAACAGCGTGCAGAACATCTATTATCTCGATCCGAACAACCCGACGGTCAGGCTTCGCACAGTCGCGCGCCAGCGCGTGGTACGCTACGGGCCGCGCGGTGCGGCGCTGGGACCGGACGGCAGGTCGATCTACCAGGCGATCACGGACTTCACCGGCGACCAGCTCCAGAGCGCCACGGCCGAGAAGTTCGCGATCAGCGATCAGGCGCTCGCATGTTCCTTCCCGCTTACATCCCCGGTCACCGCGGGATTCATCAACGTCCGCGGAATGGATCTGGACCCGCGCGACAGCAATCTGTGGGTAAGCGATTACAACGGAAACATCTACAAGGTGATCAGTTGCGACGGCAGTTCGCTGGCGCCGCCACCGCCGCCGCCGCTGGGCGTTCCGCGCATCCCGGTGCCCGATGGTCTGGAGCTGCTCCAGAACGCACCGAACCCCTTCACGGCAGTCACGGCCATCGGCTTCAGGCTTCCCGCCGCCGATCACGTGCGCCTCTCCATCTTCGACGTGGAGGGACGGCTGGTGAGCACGCTCATGGACGCGCGGATGGAAGCGGGGCAGCATGCCATCGAGTTCAATCCCGCCGGGCTCCCCTCGGGCGTCTACCGCTATTCCCTCACGATCGGAAACGGCGCATCGCTGACGAAGACGATGGTCTACATCCGATAGCCGTCCGCATCGGTTCATAATGAAAAACGCCGGTGGAGCTTCGGTTCCACCGGCGTTCGCGTTCATGGGTTTATCCGGGCCGTCGTCGCTGCATGTGCCGGGCACCCGCTACCGCTCCGGCACGTTCAGTTCGCGGCGGATGGCGCCGAGCATGCGTCGGGTATTGTCGTCGCGGCTCTTCAGCCCCTCCACCGTGCTGATCGCGTGCATCACAGTGGTATGATCGCGCCCGCCGAAGTGGTTGCCGATGGTCTTGAGCGAGCTTCCCGTAAGCTCGCGGATAAGGAACATCGCAAGCTGCCGCGCATAGACGATCTCCTGCTTGCGGGTCTTCCCTACCAGAAGCGAGTGGGGCACATCGAGCTGCCGGCAGACCGACTGCTGGATCTGCTCCACCGTGATCACCGGATCGGGAACCGAGGCGATGCCGTTGATGACCTCGCGGGTGAGATCGAGCGTGAGCGAAAGATTGCGCAGGGAACACTCGGCGAGCAGGGATATCAGGCATCCCTCCAGTTCGCGCACCGACGTCGTGACGTTGCGGGCGATGTAGTCGATCACCTCGCCGGGAAGCTGGTAGCCCTCGTCGGCGCTCATCTTCTGCAGTATGGCGATGCGCGTCTCCAGATCGGGGGGCTGGATATCCGTTGTGAGCCCCCACTGGAACCGGCTGATCAGGCGATCATCGACCCCCCGCAACTGCTTCGGCGGCACATCGCTCGTCAGGATGATCTGCTTCCCCGCCTGGTGCAGCGCGTTGAAGGTGTGGAAGAAATTATCCTGCGTCTTCTCCTTGTCGGCGAAGAACTGGATATCGTCCACGATCAGCACATCCATCGAACGGTAGTAGTTGGTGAACTCCTGCGACTTGTTGTGCTGGATGGCGTTCACGAACTCGTAGGTGAAGCGTTCGCTGCTGGTGTAGACCACCGAGCAGTCAGGGCGTCCTTTGAGGATGGCATGACCAATTGCCTGTGCCAGATGCGTCTTGCCGAGCCCCACGCCGCCATAGATGACAAGCGGGTTGAAGCGGGTTCCCCCGGGATTGTCGGCGATGGCCTTGGCCGCGGCGTTGGCAAGCTGGTTGCACTCGCCCGTGATGAAATTCTCGAACGTGTACCGGGCGTTCAGATTCGAGCGCGGCGGTTCCGAGATCTGCGGACGCGAGACGCCGAAGGTGGGGGAGGCAAGCGGCGAGAAGGCCGGCCCGTGGAGACGGCTGGCGGCATCCTGGGAACGATCGGCCGAACGCGCCGGAAGCGTTATCACGCGATCGTGCGGCGCCTCCACCATATCGTCGCCGGCGGCGTGGTAGACAAGCTGGGCGCGGTCGCCAAGCACCTGCACCACGGTCTTGCGCACCACGGCGTAATAATGCTCCTCGATCCACTCGTAGAAGAACTGGCTCGGCACCTGGATGGTCAGCGTGGCGCCGTCGAGGCGCAGAGGTTTGATCGGCTCGAACCAGACCTTGAATGCCTGCAGGTGGATGTGCTCGCGGATGAGATCCAGGCATCGGCCCCAGACGGCGGCGGCATCGTCACCATGAGGGCGTGCCTGGGGATGGGGCACCGGGTCGGCTACATCCACATGTATGTTCTTTTTACGGTCGAGCTGAGGTTGCATGCCAATCATATCTCTCACGTTCTTCCCGTTAGGTACAACAGTCAACTCGCTTTCAGCACCCGGTTAGCAGAAACCGGGGGGACCATGATACGGATGTTTTGAGAGAAAACGATCCCCCCGCCGAACAAAAACATTTCATCCGGCACAAGGCCCGAACAGCGTGAAAAAACTATGGGAAAGCTCTTCGATCCGGGAGATGACGGCGAGGGAGAGAGGACCGCCCTCCGGAGGAGAGGTCGTAGCGGAAGCTTCGGCGACCAAGTTACAACGGGCTGAAAACCAGTCGCAACAGTTCCACGGTTTCACGGAAGATTTTTACGCCGTAGCAAGATGACACGGGTTTATGATGGCGGATCCCGCCCCTGTTCGTATCTTTGCTGTTCTCATATACATCTCATTTCGTTTCGTGAGGTTTTCCTGCAATGAAGAGAACGTACCAGCCCAGCCGTCGCAAGCGCCGCAATACGCACGGCTTTCGCGAGCGGATGTCCACGAAGAACGGCCGCAAGGTGATCGCCCGGCGTCGCGCCAAGGGACGCTGGCGCCTGACGGTCAGCGACGAGCCGCGTCACAGCCGTTGATGATGTCCACGGGGAATGGTCCCGCCGGAACATCCGGACTATTCCCGGTGCATGCAGCCCTTCCTTCTCCCGTTGAATGATGCCATGCAGCAGAATACGGGCGCGCGATTCCCACGCAGGGCCCGCCTTCGCGGTCACGATGCCTTCGGGCGGATCTTTCGCGAGGGTGAGGGGCTGCGCCGCGGCCAGATCGTTGTGAAATATCACGTCAGGCCCGCCACCGCCACGAAGCTGCACGCCGGCTTCGTGGTACGCAGAAGCGCAGGCGTCAATGCGCGCAGGAACCGGCTCCGCAGGCTTGTACGCGAAGCCTATCGCCTTCAACGTCATCGTTTCGAAGATGCCCTTCCCGACGGCATTGCTCTCGACCTGGTTCTGCTCTGGTCGGGAAGCCCCGAACAGGCTCTGCGTCCGAGTTTCGATGCCATCCGCAACGATGTCGGCGCAGCCCTCGGGGCACTGCTCTCACGAATGCGGAAACGAGCCGATGGAAACGCGGAACAACGATAGGGGAACCGAGCCCGGCCTTCCGTTCATGCGGAGGCTCTTCGCAGGCATGATCCGGGGCTACCAGCGCGTGCTTTCGCCGCTGCTCCCCCCCGCCTGCCGATTTCAACCGACCTGTTCAGAATACACCCGCCAGGCGATCGTGCGGCACGGGGTCCTCAGGGGAATCGGGCTCGGCATCATACGTCTTTCAAAATGCCATCCCTTTCATCCCGGCGGATATGATCCGGTGCCATGACGTCCATGCCATGCGTCATGACCCGGACAGGCTTCGGAACCCGGCATATGCAGCCGATCCAGCGGGTCCGAGTTACAGAGTCCGCCGCCGTATCGTCCCGTTCAACACATGTCATTCTCTCCCATCGGCCGCCGAAGTACCCAGCCATGAAGATCCGTTACGGTCGCTCCTACGATGCATGGTTCGGGTTTGATGAATTCCTCCGGAATCTGATCCTGCAGCGGGGCCTGCGCCGGATCTGCGAGATCGGAGGCGGAGCCAATCCCTCCCTGCCCATCGAGTTCATCCGCGAACATGGGCTTGAGTACACCGTGCTCGACATCTCCGAGGAGGAACTCGCCAAGGCGCCGGACGGCTACCTGAAGCTTCATCAGGATATCATGGCCCCCGATTTTGCAGGATTCGAGAGCTTCGATCTGGCATTCAGCAGGATGGTGGCCGAACATGTGGCCGACGGCACGACGTTTCACCGGAATGTCCGGCGGCTGCTTCGCGATGGAGGGGTGGCGTTTCACTACTTCCCCACGCTCTTCACCCTCCCCTACGTCTTCAATCTGCTGGTGCCGGAGACGCTCTCGGACAGGCTGCTGCATCGCGTCCAGGGGGAACGGGAGAAGGAGGGAAATCGCGGCAAGTTCCCGGCGTACTACAAGTGGTGCGTGGGGCCGGTGCCGCATCAGCTACGCCGGCTCGAACAAGTCGGCTATGCCATCGAAGAATATGTCGGGTTCTACGGACATAGCTATTACGTGCGCGTCAAGCCGCTGCACGCGCTTCATGTGTGGCTCTCCGACTATCTGATACGGCATCCCATCCCGTGGATCACGACCTATGCATATATCGTGATGCAGCGGACGCCCGATCGGGCGACGTAATCTCCCGGGAGCCGGCAGGTTCCCGATAGCGACGGCGGGAACGAAACATCCCGGCGGATGCGCTGTAGAAGGCTTTTGCAAAACTTCGCCGCGATTCATGTCCCGTTCCGCGCGCATGATCGCATGTCAACCCATGCAAGATGGATAAACGAACAATCCTCGCATTTGTACTGATCGCGCTCGTCTTCCTGGCGTGGTCGTTCCTGTTCGCCCCCAAATCGGAGCCGCCGTCGGAGACCACCGGGGCCACAGCCAGCACTACCACGCCCATCCCCCCGGTCACGCCGATCCAGCCGCCCCAGCCGCCGGAGACACGGCTGGGGGAACGCTATGCCGCGCACCTCCAGGGAGAGCAGCGCTATATCACCATTGAAAGCCCGCTCTACACCGCCATTCTGAATACCCGGGGAGGATTGCTGGCGCGATTCCAGCTCAAGAACTACACGACCTGGTATGGCGATCCGGTGCAGTTGATCTCCGATTCCACCGGATTTCCCGGAGAGCTCGGCATCAGCTATACCGCCGCCGACGGCCGCGTGATCACCACCGAGGACCTGATGTTCCAGATCGACGCCCCCGAAAAGGTGACAATCGGCGAGAACGATTCGGTGGTGGTGACGGCGCGGCTCGCCCTGTCCGATTCGAGCAGCACGGTTGCCGGTGCTGCGGTTCCCACCATCGAGAAGCGCTTCGTCTTCCGTGGCGATGACTACGGCATCGGCTTCGATGTGATGCTGCACGACATGGCATCCGAAATGGGCAGCGGCACCTACGACATCCTCTGGGCGAAGGGGCTGAAGTACCAGGAGCATAATTCCGTGGGCGAGTCCGGCGCCGCCAAGGCCTATGCGATGGCGGCCGGCGATCTCAACGAGGTGGACGCCAGTTCGATCGACGAACCTGTCGAGAAGAAATTCACGGGACAGATCGACTGGGTGGGGACGAACGTGAAGTATTTCGGCATGGCGCTGATCCCCTCGCAGCCGCTCACGAACACCGTCGCGACGATTGCGGGCTCCGCGCGCGGGGCGGATTCGAGTGGCATCGTCGAGGATTACTCGGTCAGGCTTTCAGTTCCCGCCGGACAGAGTGGCGCGCAGAGCTTCACGATCTTCCTTGGCCCACTTGATTACGATGTGCTGAGCGCCTATAATCTTCAGGCGATGCTCAACATCGGCGCGCGGTTCGTCATCCGCCCGATCGGCGAGTTCGTCCTGCTGCCGGTCTTCCGGTTCCTGCACAGTTTCATCGGCAACTACGGCGTGGTGATCATCGTCTTCTCGCTGCTCATCCGCCTGCTGCTCTGGCCGCTCTCGATCCCGCAGATCAAGTCCTCCAGAAAGATGCAGCTCCTGCAGCCGGAGATCGCCAAGATGCGCGAACGGTTCAAGGATGATCCGCAGAAGCAGCAGATGGAGACGATGTCGATGTACCGTGAGTACGGCATCAATCCCATGGGAGGCTGCCTTCCGATGGTTCTGCAGTTGCCGATCCTGTATGCGCTGTGGAATACACTCAGTTCCGCCATCGAGCTGCGGCAGGCCGGCTTCATGTTCTGGATCCACGATCTTTCGATCCCTGACGTGGTGATGCAGCTTCCGTTCTCGATACCCCTGCTCGGCGACAAGCTGAGCGGCCTGGCGCTGATCATGGGCGCTACGCTCTTCCTGCAACAGAAGATGATGATCACCGATCCGAAGCAGAAGGCGATGGTCTATTTCATGCCGATTCTGCTGACGCTGGCGTTCAATCATCTCCCCTCGGGGCTGAATCTCTATTATCTTACGTTCAATATCCTTTCGATCGGCCAGCAGCTCTATATCACCAAGTTCAGCAAGAACACGCTGACGCTGGAGCAGATGCGCAAGGAATCGAAGAACAAGAAGAAGGGATGGCTGGCGCAGAAGCTTGAGGAGGCACAGAAGATGGCCGAACTTCAGCAGAAGAAGAACCCCGGCGGCAAGAAGGTCGATGGGCGCACCCCCGTGGAGCCACGCAGGCCGAAGTCGTGAACCTGGTCGGCGCCCCCGGGCGATGAAGGCAGCGGCCGGACTCACGGCGCGATCTTCCCAACAGCGACATCTCCAGGGGCCCGCGTTCCACCGAATGCCGGGCCCTTCGCGCATCCGGTCACATCCCCTCCACGCGGGATGTCATCCCCGGCGGGAACCTGGGGAGGGGAGAATGCTGATGCGCCGACCGTCCACGCTGCGGCACCGACGATTCGTCTACAGTCGCACGGCCCGGCACAGCCCCCGCTTCCTGCCTGCGATGCGGAACGGGGAAGACCCATCGGCCATGACCGGCCTGCAAGGGATACGTCTCCGATTTCAGCGACACGAAACAGCAATACGATGAGTCTACAAGCTGCACTGTTCTTCCTGCGGGGAAATGCCGCACAGGCCTCGCGCATCCTGACCGCGGCGCTGGCACTGCTCGTGCTGGCGCTCGGGCTCTCCGCCTGTTCGCCGGAAGATCCGTTCGTTCCCACCCGACCGTCGGATACCGTCGATCTCTACAAGGGGGCATTTCTCCGCGTGATCCATGCAGCCCCGGATGCTCCCACGGTGGATGTGCTGGTGGATGGCGAGAAGTTCTTCGCCGCGCCGCAGGGCTACCTTGACTTCCAGGAGAACAACAACAACGGCCGGTACTATCCCGTGAGCGATACGGCGCAGCTTATCGCGTTCACGTCCGGCGGCACGACGATCAGCCAGGCTGCTCTCTCGCTGAATCGCGACGGCTACCATACGGCGTACCTGTACGGCAACCAGAGCAGCGGGTACCACGTCCTGGTCACCGCCGACTCGATCTTCGTCGATGCCGGCTCCGCACGCTCCTCCCGCTACCGCGTAGTGCACCTGTCGCCGGACGCTCCGGATATCGACGTGAAGCAGGACAGCGTGAACACCCAGCCGGTGATCCGGGGCCTTTCGTACGGCTCGGCGAGCAGCTACATCTCGTCGAAGCCCTACTTCCCGGTGGGCACGGGGATGTGGATCTACTATGCCGGCACGGATAGCGTCCTGCGGGCGTTCACCCCCCCCTATATCACGCTGCCACCGAACGCCACGTTCACGCTGGTGCTGACCGGCAACGCAAGCCCGAGCGGCGAGGAGTCATTCCTTTTCTTCTCGGCATTCCAGGAGAATCTGAAGGGGGGCAATTCACAGCTCTATGGCTCGCCTCCTTTCAATATCACCTTCGCGGCGATGCGGTTCGTGAATCTGGTGGCCTCCGGCGATTCGCTGCTGGACGTAACGCTCTACGATAATGATCCAAAGTACCAGGCGAACGACAACTTCCGGCGCAACCTGATAGACCAGTCACGCGCCCTGGAAAGCGTCGCCTCGCTCGGACTTCCCGGACAGCCGGCCGACCGGCGCTATTTCTACATCAGCCTTCTGCTGAAGCAGGATTATCCGTACCGCGTGGAGTATCATCAGCCCTACAATCCTCCCACGGAGTTCGAGGGAGTGCTGCGGCGCCAGGATGTGCTGGTGGGACGAAAGGAACTGACACTGCAGCCGAACAGGCGCTACTCGATCGTGGCTTATGGACCGTACGAAACCGGGAAGGCGAAATCGGCGGTGCTGGTCGATAATACCTCGACTCCCCCTCCAGGCATGGCGCAGGTACGATTCTTCCACGGCGCGTTCGGCGCTCCCTACGAGAGCAGCAGCTACCGCGTCCGCATCGCCGGCGTCAACACCAGCCTGATGCGGTATGGCGAAGTTCCCGCCGGCACGAACTCCGTCTCCGTTCCGGTCTCGGCCGGGACGATCGATCTCGTTGACGAGAGCGGCGCAACGGTCAGCACGATGAACCTGCGCGAGCTTGAACCGGGAATGGCCTATACGGTCTTCCTCTCGCGTGGTCCGTTCGGCAACGAACTCTTCATGCATGCGCTGCCGGAGGATGTGAACCGCGGTTACTGACAGTCGCGATGCACCGCCTTCTCCGCGGGCGCCGGATCGAATTCCGGCGGGCATGAGCGCCGTTCCGCATATCCGGGACGGCGCTGCTTTTTTCATGGCTCCCGGAACGTTCCGCCATGCATCGCAGCCGGCATTCTGCTATTTTTGCGTTTCCTTCCGTTCAGAACTTATCCGCTATCATTTATGAGCCAGACATTTGCCGTCGCGGGCGCCACGGGTCTCGTGGGCCGTTCCATGCTGCGCGTGCTCGAAGAGCACGAGATTCCGATCGCCGACATCAGGCTTCTGGCATCGAAGAACTCAGCCGGCAGGAAGCTCCGGTTCAGGGGAAGAAATATCATTGTCGAGGAGCTGACATCCGCATCGTTCGAGGGGGTGGACATCGCGCTCTTCTCCGTAGGGGCCGGGGTGAGTCGGGAATATGCGCCGATAGCGGCGGCGGCCGGCGCGGTGGTGATCGACAATTCGAGCGCATGGCGCATGGAGCGCGGCGTGCCGCTGGTGGTGCCGGAGGTGAATCCGGAGGCCGCCGCGAAGCACCGGGGAATCATCGCGAACCCGAACTGCTCCACCATCCAGCTTGTGGTTGCACTGAAGCCGCTGCATGATGCCTTCGGACTGAAACGGGTGGTGGTCTCCACCTACCAGGCGGTCTCGGGAGCGGGACAGGCAGGCGTCGATCAGTTGATCGCCGAGCTGAAGGGACGCACCCCGGAGAAGCCGAAATTCAATCACACGTCGGCGTTCAACACGATCTTCCACTCCTTCAATGAGGGACAGGACTACACGGAGGAGGAGGTGAAGATGATCAACGAGGCACGGAAGATCATGGGGCTGCCGAAGCTGCCGATCACCGTCACCTGCGTCCGGATACCGACGACCGCGGCGCACGGCGAATCGGTGAACGTCGAGTTCGAGCTCCCGGTCACACCGGCCAGGGCGCGCAGGCTGCTGGAACGCGCCCCGGGCGTGGTGGTGTGGGATGATCCGACCCGGGACTTCTACCCGACCGTGCTCGACGCGGGCGATCACGACGAGGTATTCGTCGGCCGCATCCGCAGGGACGCCTCAAACCCCAACACGCTGAACATGTGGGTGGTGGCGGACAATGTGCGCAAGGGAGCGGCCACGAATGCCGTGCAGATTGCGGAGCTGGTAGGGGATGGAGGGGAAGGCAAAAGTCAAAAGTCAAAAGGAAAAAAATATGAGTGATGATTGCCCGACACTCTCCCCTGGTGTGACATCTTCCCAGCGCGAGTGGTCCTGTCTGCATTTTCGACTTCCGATTGAGAGATGGAGGGAAAGGCAAAAATCAAAGGGAAAAGTCAAAAGGAAAAAGTCAAAAAAATATGGGTGATGATTGCCCGGCCTTCTCCCCTGGCGTGATACCTCCCTAACGCGAGTGGTCCTGTCTGCATTTTCGACTTCCGATTGAGAGATGGAGGGAAGGGCGAAAATCAAAAAGAAAAAGTCAAAAAAAAGAGGAAGAGGCCTGGGTGTAGAGATCCCGGCGAGCGGAGTGCTGCGGACTACGAAGCATGATGGAGGGGATGATTATCCCGACCTTCTCTCTTTGCCTCCTTTGCGCGCGGCGCTCTTCCAACCTCTCAATCCACATCCCCCACTAATTTTTTGCCCTTTGCCTTTTGACTTTTGACTTCCCCCCCTCCCCTTTCACCTTCTCCTCTCCCCTGCTCTTCCCAGCAGCCACATATCCGCCAGCGCCAGCAGCGTCATGGCTTCCACGACCGGGACCGCCCGGACGACGATGGACGGATCATGCCGCCCCTGCACTGCATGCTCCACCACGGTTCCGGCGGCCGAACCATGCCGCTGCTCCAGCGCGATCGACGACGGGGGCTTGAAAGCGACACGAAACTCCACCGGCATGCCATTGGAAATTCCTCCCTGGATGCCCCCAGAATTGTTCGTGGCGGTCCGCAGCACGCCATGCTCCTGCATGAACGGATCGTTGTTCTCGGACCCGCGCCGCTCCGCAACATCGAACCCGGCCCCCACCTCGAACCCCATCGCACCGTTGATCGACATCATCGCCGCCGCGAGCCGCGCGTTCAGCTTGTCGTAGACCGGCTCGCCGAGTCCGGCCGGAACTCCATCGACCACGACGGAAACGATGCCGCCGGTGGAATCCCCCTCCAGCCGCAACCCCTCCAGATATGCCGTCATTCTGCGCGCAGCATCGGGATCGTCGCACCTGACGGGGGATTCGTAAATGGCATCCGCATTCATCTTCGCCAGCGCTCTGCTCTCGACCGGACCCAGCTTCGTCACGGCCGCGCGGATGCTGATCTCCGTCCCCGTCGCCAGAAGCATCCGGGCCACCGCGCCGCCGATGACGCGCGCCAGCGTCTCCCGCGCCGATGAACGCCCGCCGCCGCGATGATCGCGCAGGCCGTACTTGGCGGTGTAGGTGTAGTCGGCATGTGAGGGACGAAAGAGATCCTTCAGTTCGGAATAATCCTTCGAGCGCTGATCGGTGTTGCGCACCAGCACGGCAATGGGAGCACCGGTCGTAATCCCCTCGAAGACGCCGCTCAGCACTTCCGGCTCATCGGCTTCACTGCGCGCGGTAGTGAGCGCCTGCCCCGGCCGCCGTCGCGAGAGATCCCGCCGGAGCAGCTCCAGATCGAACGGCACCCCGGCCGGGCATCCGTCGATTATCGCCCCGAGCGCCGGCCCGTGCGATTCGCCAAATGTGGTCAGACGAAATATGACACCGAAGGAATTGGACATGGAAATGGTTTGTAGTCAGTTGTCAGCCGTTGGTAGAAAAATATGCGACGGCAGCATGCGGTATGCGACCGGACGGGCACCGACAGCGCCTTCCCCATCTGCTGAAGGAATTCCATTTCGCCCGGCATTCAGCTATGCAAATACATGCAGAATTCCAGCGGATAGTTACAGTATTCCTTCGCCACCAGCCACCATCGACTAGCCGCCAGTCTCCGCCAGCACACGCACGGCTGCCATGTATCCGCGCCAGCCCAGCCCCTCGATACGGCCACGGCAGACAGCCGCGACGACCGAGCGCTCGCGGAACGGCTCGCGGGCATGGGTATTGGAGAGATGCACCTCCACTACCGGAATGCCGATGGCGGCAATGGCGTCGCGGATTGCAATGGAGTAATGCGTGTAGGCGCCGGGATTGATCACCACCGCATCGGCGTTCCGTTCATGGCGCGCCGCATGCAGTTCATCGATGATGGCCCCTTCGCTGTTCGACTGGAAGAACTCCAGTTCCACGTCCAGCTCTCCCGCCATCTCGCGCACACGCCGCTCGATATCCTCAAGCGTGTCGGTGCCGTAGACATGCGGTTCGCGTATGCCGAGCAGGTTCAGGTTCGGCCCGTTGATGATCGCGATTTTCATGCGTTGGAATGATGTTCAGTGATCCGCGCCAGCCCGCGCTCCATCGCGGCAAGCACGGGACCAGTCTCGTTCATGGTATGGATGGTCACGCCGGTTTCCTCGGCCGGCAGGATGAACCGCAGCCCGTTCGCCGAACGCTTCTTATCCCCCTCCATCGCCCGCACCATCAGGGCGAGATCGGGGGAGATCGGCGCCTGATGCGTGAATCGAAGCGCGCGGCTGGCGATCCATTCCAGTCTTTCGGCGGTGATACGCCCGAGATCGTACGCCATCTCCGCCGATGCAATCAATCCGAAGGCCACGGCCTCGCCATGCGCATATTCCCCGGGCATCGCGGCTTCCAGCGCATGACCGAACGTGTGCCCCAGGTTCAGCGACATGCGCAGCGAGGATTCGTGCGTATCGCGCTCCACCACATCGAGCTTGGCACGGATGCTCAGGCGAATCACCTCCTCGATAGTTGCCGGAATCTCTCCCTCCACGATCGCCGGCATCGCCTGGTCCACCGCAACGGAAAGTTCGGAGGAGTTCGTGATCCCCATCTTCAGCGATTCCACGAAACCCGAGCGCAGCTCGCGTCCCGAAAGCGTACGGAGGAACCCGGGCCAGACGAGAACATCAGCAGGCTGACGAAATGTGCCGAGCAGATTGCGCATGCCCGCCGCGTTGACAGCGGTCTTGCCGCCGATCGCCGCATCAACCTGCGCAAGCAGCGTGGTCGGCACGTAGACGGCACGGACGCCGCGCATGTAGATGGACGCAAGAAATCCGGCGAGATCCGTCACGACACCGCCGCCGACGGCCGCGACAAGGCAATCGCGCGTACAGCCGGCGGAGACCATCGCCGCGGCAAGTTCCTCGACCGTCTTCAGGCTCTTTTCTCCCTCACCCCGCTCCATCCGGAGAAGAAGCCGCTCACCGGCAGTCCGTTCGCCGGCCAGATATTCGCCATAGTAGCCTGCAACGTCGCTGTCGGCGATGATGCAGAGCCGCCGGCCAGCGGCCAGTTCATCGAGCCGACGCATCAGGACGAAGAGCGAGCGATAGCCCGCAACCGTGGAATACTCGCCGGCGAGATCCGCGGCATACGACCATGCGGGCCCTGTCAGTCCGGGGAGCGCAGCGTGGAGCGCGGCGGCGATATCTCCGGGAGAGCCCGATGCATCCACCGTGAAATCAGCGTCGGCATAGAACCGGCGACGGCCGTTGTAGAGCCGGCACCACGCGGCGAGCGGGTCCTCCTCGTACAGCAGCGGGCGTGGCGTATCGGCCTCCAGACGCGCCACGGCATGCCCGGCCGGGACATCCAGAAAGATCCGCAGGCCGGTCCCCTTCATCATCGCGCGGATACCGGGATCTGCGATGGCGCCCCCCCCAAGCGCTATCACCTTTGGCGCCGGATCATCCTCGACGAGCGTGAGCAGCCTGTTCCACTCCATCCTGCGGAACGCCGCCTCGCCGTCGCTCCAGAAGATATCGAGGATGCTTCGTCCCTGCTCCCGTTCAATCTCCTCATCGAGATCGAGGAACGGCAGACCGCACAACCCGGCGAGCCTTCGCCCGACGGTCGTCTTCCCGGCTCCGGACGGCCCCTGCAGCCAGATGATCATGGCGATTTATCCTCTCAAATGGATCGAACCTGGAATTCCGGCTATTATCATCTGAAAATGTCCCACCATTTACGGCCGATGCCCACACACACACCGGCCATCCCGGCAGCAATATTCCATCAGCCATTTATTTCCTGCCGGAGCGCGACCAATATCCCACCACCGGCCGCAGCATGCCATAATTACAAGAGAAACATCCCGCCCCACAAACGCCCTTCACCTCCAATTTTCTGCCATCTGTCTGTTCACTTTCTCCTTCTGCTCTCTTCCCCTCTCCCAACCCTGGACGCTGAACTTCATCGAGGATCGCCCCTCCCCACCAACTCCGCAATCTGCACAGCATTCATGGCCGCTCCCCTGCGCACATTGCCCGCCACACCCACATGCCCAGCCTATTTTTTTGCCTTTTGCCTTTTGCCTTTTAACTTTTGACTTCTGACTTCCTTCAACGTTCACCGAACAGCCCCTCCGGCACATCCCCCACCCCGGCCTCCACGCCGGTCCACAGCGCGAACGACCGCAGCGCCTGCCCGATGAACATGCCCCGGCCGCCGACAGCACGCACTCCCGCAGCGCGCGCATTCAGCATCAGCGGCGTTTCCGCGGGCGAATATATCATCTCGAAGAGCAGCCCGGAACCGCGGAGCCGGGAGGAATCGAGCAATGCACGGGGATCGCCCGCAAGCCCGACCGGCGTCGCATGCACCACAAGATCGGCCGGATGAAAATTATCGAGATAATCGCCCCGAATGCGATCATCGCTCCAGCGAGCCGCAATCCGCGCGGCGCGCTGCTTCACGCGGGAATAGATCGTCAGGGCGCCCAGGAATTCCATACCGGCAAGGACGTGGATGGCCGCAAGCGCCGCTCCACCCGTTCCAAGCACGGCCGCCGAGAAAGGAGCGGCCACAGGCATCACGTCCAGCAGTGACCGCCGGAAACCATCAACGTCGGTATTGTCACCCATGGCACGTCCACGCTCGAAGACGATGGTATTGACCGCCCCGATGGCGCGCGCGGCATCGGAACAGTCGTCCAGTCCCATCATCACCACCTGCTTGTGCGGTGATGTGACGTTGGCGCCACGAAAGCCTCCGCGCTTCATCATATCCAGGGCAGGCAGAACCTCACCGGCTTCGAGCGGCATCAAGTGATAACGATAGGGAAGCCGATACCGCTGGAAGAGCGTGGTATGAAGGCGGGGTGACCGCGAGTGGGTGATGTTGGCGCCGATCAGGACGATCCGTTCCACCGCCGGTTCGGCGTCGCCAATGGGATTCAACGCTTCCATGAAGCGACCTTTTCAAGATGGAGCCAGAAGTCGGGATAGGAGACGAGAGCGGCATCAGGCCCGGGAATGGTAACCGGCCCCGCCGCGGCGAGCCCCGCCACGGCCGCCATCATGCAGAGCCGGTGATCGCCGTGATGATCGACCGTCGTCCCCCCCGCGATCTTCTGCGGCCCCCCGATCTCGAAGCCATCCTCAAGCTCGGTCATTGCGATGCCCAGGGACGCCAGCACACGCCTCGTCGCGGCGAGACGGTCCGATTCCTTCACCCGCAGTTCCGCCGCGCCGGTTATCCGCGTAGGGCCATGTGCCTGCGACGCCACCAGCGCCAGCAGCGGCAGCTCGTCCATCATTTCGGCCACGGAGATATCCGGATGCTCCCCGCCGATTTCGATGCCCCGCATGTCCGGAGAATATTCGGCGTCGATCCGGCCCACCGGCTCGAAGTCATCCTGCAGAACCTTCCACTGTACATTTGCTTTCATATCACGCAGACAGGCGAGAAACGCCGTGCGCGTGGGATTGAGCCCGACATCCTGAATACGCAGCCTGGAACCGGGGACGAGCAGCGCGGCGGCGATCAGAAAGGCGGCCGAGGAGATATCTCCCGGCACGCTGACAGCGACGGAGGAATCGATCCACGACGGCGGGATATGGTCCACGCGGACGCCATGTTCCTCGATCTCGTGCACCTGCACACCGAAGCGGCGGGCGAGACGGAGCGTGTGATCGCGCATCGGCTTCTCGCGGCGGATGATGGCTCCCTGCTCCGACCGGAGCGCCGCCAGCACCAGCGCGCCATGTACCTGCGCCGATGTCACGGCAAGCTCTTCGTGCGCAAGGCCCGGCACCGATCCATTCCCCACGATGGTCACGGGCATGCGGCCGTCGCTCGTTTCCACATCGGCGCCAAGACGGCGAAGCGGCGCGGCGACACGATCCATCGGACGGCGCGCGAGCGATTCATCGCCTGAAAGCACGAACCTTCCGCGCTCGCCTGTAAGGAAGCCGGCGGCGAGACGGGCGGTGGTGCCGGAGTTTCCGCAGTCGAGCAGGAGACGATCATGTTCCTCCGGACGGAATGAGCCGTGGATTCTCCAGAGCGCCGCATCCTCATCGATCTCATATCCCAGAGCCCGCAGCAGATTGAGCGTCGAGCGCGGATCGGCGGCCGGCGACGGGCGTCGAATGGTGGTGACGCCATGATTCAGGGCGCCGAAGAAGAGCGCGCGATGCGTGATGGATTTATCCGGATCGACCGCCAGACTGGTGGAGATCGGTCCGGCGGCCCGGGCCACGATGACAGGTCTGGATGAAGGTTGCATGACGTCAATTTACCACACCGTCGTAAAGGCATGAAGCGCCGGGGAATGCCGCCGGCGCCGCTTTCCGCCGCATGCCCCGCCTCAGACCTCGGCTATCTCCCTTCCCTTCGGCAGCCGCTCCACGCGGATCACGTCCATGAAGGCGCTGACGGAGAACTCCGCGCTGCCGACACCGGGACGACCGTATCCCGGAGGGGCCGGAAGATTGTGCCGCTCGAATGTGGATCGCCATGCATACAGGAGCTTGACGAAATATTCCAGCGGCGGCCCTTCCTGACGTCCGAGATCCGAGGTGGGCTCGGGACACCATGTCGTGAAGCGCGGGATGATTCCCCTGCTCATGAAGAACTCCAGCCCTTCGGCGGTTGACGCCACGGCGCGGTCCACATCGGTGAAGCCATGCGGCCGGGCCATCTCCACGCCGCCGACGAAATTCGGGATCACCCGCTCCGGACCGAAGACATCGGCGGCATCGACGATGCGCTTCATCCATTCATCACGGCCGACATAGCGCTCCTTGCCGGGGCAGATCCAGGAGAAGAGCTCACGATCCCAGACCTCATAGTTCGGGTGATAGATTCTGTAGCCGGCCTCCTTCAGCAACCGTGTCTCCTCCTTCGGGAATGCCTGCACCACCGCCTTCGGAATCCACCTCCCCCGGAAACGTCCCTCGATGGCCTCGGCGTAACGGGCGTACCATTCGGCCTCCTTCATCCCCTGCAACGAACTGGTGATGGAGCCGCCGGTGACGGTATAGGCTTTGGAGACGGTGTCATGCTCGTTGATGAGCGCCATCGCCTCCATGATATCGTCGATGCTCTTGACGGCGGTGTATTCGCGCCCCTGCTCGCGCTGCTGGCGATAGTTTTCGTTGAGATCGCAGAAGCGGCATTCCTCGGTCTTTCCCCAGTACTGGCAGAGGCGGTAAACAGTAAGATAGACGAGATAGCCCCACTCGATGGCCGGGGCGATCTGCGAAATCTTCCTGCCGCTGGAAAGCTGGTATTCATAATAGGCCGGGATCGGCGGGAACTCCAGGCGAGCCAGCAGCGCCCCCTCGCACATCAATGAGATGTAGCCCTCGTGCAGTTCCACGCGATACGGCGATGCGGGATTGACGCGGACCGAGGTGATGGTGGGCCGGAGATCATACGGCCCGCCGGTCATGCGAATCTCCTCGGGCGAGCGATACGCCTCGAAGACCTGCATATCCTTCAGCGGGACGAGATCGAACGAGAAGATGAAATAGTCCTTCGGTTTATAGCCGGAAGCCACCTGCAGCGCCCCCTCGGAGAACGCCACCCCCTGCCGCAGAAGATCCTGTTTAATGATGGCCTCCTTCGGGAGATCCGGGAACATCCCGAACATCCGTTCGAGCTCCGCGCGCACCGATCCAATCTCTGTCTCTATCATGATGCTTCCACAGTTATCTCATTCCAACGGCGATGACGCATGCTTTCGCTCCATTTCCGTCACGATCCTTCCAAGCCTCAGCATCTCCGCGCGGAAGTTGGCCCGCCAGTCGGCGCCACCGCCGACGCCGACGATGTTGGTGACGCCCAGGAGCGCCGTCGCCGGGATGTCCTCGGCGGCCCGGAGCACCGGGAACAGCTCCAGGTTCTCGACGCCCGCATGCTCCTGTTCGTGCAGCAGCGCAGCCAGATCGTCGTCCTCGGTGATGCCGAGCGTGCACGAAACCCACGCGTTGCACGGACTGGTTCCGGCAGACGCCATAACATCGGTGAATCTGCCGGAAAGAACTTCATCGGTCTGTAACCGCGAGCAGAGTATTTCTGGCAGCCTCATCCTTCCCCCGACCACATCGCCGGAGCCGAGCGAGGCTCCCGAAGCAACGACAAGATCGCCGATCGCAAGCCCACTGCCGCGATGTGCCCCGCACGTACCGAGAAACACCACGGCAGCCGGCCGATGCCGCTCGATGGCACGGACGGCACCGATAGCCGCATCCACGAGGCCGACGCCTGTCACGGCGACAGGCAGTCCCGCCGGAGCGCCATCAGGGAATGCCGCATGAAGTTCGATATCGGAGGAGAAGAGGTAGAGAAGCCTCATTGACAGGAACCTGTAGATGCGGAACGAAATGTGTCAACTGTACGATTTCCTCTCTTCGGCATACCTGGCAGTACCGCCCAACCCAGGAAACATGGTTGCCGCATTAACACCATACCTATGGAGAGGATCGGCAGGCGCAGCATATTCACTCCAGGATTGACGGCCAGGAGCGCCCCCACGGACGGACGACGTAGCCGGAACCGGCGATCTCGCCGATCTCTGGCACAAGCTACCTGATGATGAACATCGCCGGCCCCGTCAAGGCAAAAACTCACATTTTCCCCTCATTACTTTTTGCCTTTTGCCTTTTGACCTTTGACTTTCAACTGTTCACACGAACTCCGCCCCAACCCGCCGCGAAATACCTCCCGCCTCGTACCCACGGTCGAATACAAGCTGCACTGCGCGGAGCGATTCCGGCGAATAGCTGTACGTCTCCTCGTTGGCGTACATGCCGAGATAGCGGTCGAGGAGTTCGGGTGTGGCGACCTCATCGGGACGATGTATGTGGGTAATGAGGAAGCGGATCATCTCATCGCGGTGATCGAGCGCCCAGCGGATGGAGCGCTGGATGGCGCGGCTGGCGCGGGCGATCACGTCGGGGCCGAGCGCGCGGCGGATCACATTGGCTCCCAGCGGGAGCGGCAGCCCTGTCTTCGCCTGCCACCACTCGCCGATGTCGGCGATCTTCACCAGCCCGTGCTTCTCGTACGTAAGCCGTCCCTCGTGGATGATGATCCCCGCATCGACGTTCCCGGAATGCACGGCATCGAAGATCGCCTCGTACGGTGTGATCGGAACGACCGTGGTGCGGGCATCCGGCGCCATGAGCTTCGTGATGAGATGCGCGGTGGTCCGCATCCCCGGCGTCGCGATCAGCTTCCGGTTCAATTCCTCAGGGGGAAACGGCTCGCGCGCCACGATCACCGGACCATACCCCATCCCCACGGAGCCGCCGTGTGCGAACATGATGAACCTGTCCGCGATATACGGATATGCCGCGACGGAAACCGCCGAGATATCAACCTCGCCGCGGTCGGCCATGTCGTTCAGGTTCTGCGTGTCGGAGGTGACCGGCTCGAACCGGAGCCCCTCGGTATCGACGAGTCCTTCGATGGCGGCACGGAACATGAATGCGTCGTCGGCATCCGGACTGTAGGCAAGACGGAGCGTGGTATGTGTGGAGGCTGCTGTCATGGATTCAGGGAGCATGGAGAGAACATGGACACGAACGGCGCCGCGAGCCGGAGGTCTAGCCGAAGAACGCCTGGACGAACTGAAGGCCCAGCCAGATAAGATGGCAGACGATGTTCGCATAGAACCCGGCGACCATATCATCGGCCATCACGCCGAGCCCGCCCGGCCTGCGGTCGAAATAGCTTGCGGGCCAGATCTTGGCGATATCGAAGACACGGAAGACGAAGAAGGTGAGAAGCGCCCAGTAGGGATCGAACATGACGAGCGGCGACGCCATCGCCAGCCACTGCCCGGCGAACTCGTCGAGCGTGACGAAACTGGGATCGGGGCCGATAGCGTGCTCCACATCGCGCGCCAGGGGAATGCCGACGATGAATGCCGCCACCGACAGGCCCAGCAGAATCCAGGGATTGGTCCCCCACGGCGTGAAATATACCAGAGCGGCCACGGCGCTCGCCACCGTTCCGGATGCTATCGGCGAGAGACCGGTATAGAGCCCCCCGACGATGATCTGCTTCCAGACCGGGACTCCCCGCTCACGAAGTAGTGCGGGCGAGACTGCCATTGACGAGGATGCGGAGTGTGTGTCGGTTCTCAATCAGATACTGTCCGGCGGTTATGAGGGAGAGGAGCGTGAGAACGATCATGCCGGTCTCGACGATCCAGGGTGAAAGCAGCGCATCGATAAATCCGGCCGCCACCCGCGCCGTGAACCATTCCACGTTCTTCAATGTGACGACGCCGATGATATAGCAGAGGAAGGTGAGCTGCAGCGCAGTCTTCCACTTTGCGAGGCGGCTGGTGACCACCGGCTGCCCCTTCAGATCGGCGACGACGCGGAGCAGCGTCACCAGGATATCGCGGCCCACGATCACGAACACCATCCAGAAGGAGAAGAAATCGAGCGAGGCGAAGACGAAGAAGGCAGCCCCGATAAGGACCTTGTCGGCGAGAGGATCGAAGAATCGCCCGAAGGCGCTCATCTTGTTGTACCGGCGCGCATACCAGCCATCGTACCAGTCGCTGACGGCTGCGATAAGGAAGATCAGCCCCGCGAACTGCACCATAATGCCCGGCTCCCCCATCACCAGCCAGATGAAGAGGGGCGTCAGCAGAATGCGCAGCGCCGTTACGATGTTCGGGAAATTGATCTCGGGCTTCATTGGGCCAGACCCTTCCTTGCCGGATATCATATGATCGATCGTCCGCATTCCACTCATCCGATCCGACGCATCACGGCGTCGGCGGCACCTGCCCCGTGATTGTGCTTGCGCGAAGACGCCGGCACGTCGTATCGTAGCGGATATACGTAATCGACCGCAAATTACATGCAAAGCTACGGAATTCCGCCGTTGCAGCGAGAGCCGCCGCGCCGCGGACCGAACTTTCGCCCTGAACGAGGGGAGGCGGACAATCGCCGGGCAGGGCACGCATCGTGATACGGGACGCGCTACGGACCAAACTTTCCATCCCCTTTCGCGTCATTGCGGGGCAACATTCACGCCCCGTTTCGTGAAGACCATGATATCCGAACACATGCAATCGACACAGACCTCGTCTCCAGCAGCGCCTGTACGCATACTTCCCGGCGTGATCGCGCTTATTCTGATGGCTCTGCCCGCCAGCGGACAGACCATCGATGATTACTCCGAATTCCACCGTCTGCTGCGCATCGATGCCGCGGAACATGTGGTGCTCTGCCACGAGATAGAGGACCCGATGGCCGAGTCGCGCGCCTATGGAGTGATGCGCGACACATCCGGCCGGCCGACGCAGGTGACGATCTTCATGTTCGGCAATCCCGACTCGCGAACCGACTGGACGACGATGCGGATCAGATATATCCAGCTCGATACCATCAACAGCATTATCGAGCGCCGTACGTTCTACAACGCCAGCGGAATGCCGGTGGATCTGGCGAGCGGCATTTTCATGGAGGAGATTCTTCGCAGGATCAACGGCCCGGTCGTGCTGCGCAAGTTCCTGAACCGCTCGGGGGAGCTTGTGAACGACACTGCCGGGGTCAGCCGCACGCTCTTCCGCGAAACAGCCGGCGGCGAGCTCATGCAGGAATGGTTCTACGGCACGGGAAAGCAGCATTACGGGACCGGCTCGGACGGCCCGGCCCGCCCGTTCGCCCCCATGTCGCCGCAGACCTATTTCCGTGTCATCAAACTGGACCGTACGGGCAATCTGCTGAGCGAGCGGCTTCTGGACTTCGACCGCAAACCGCTTCCGTTTCCGGGGGGTGAAGTGATCCGTGTCTACGAACCTGATGACTGCGGGCAGCCCGTGAGGGTCACGTTCCTCGATGCCGAGGGCCGTCCCATGACCGACGCGGACGGCGTGGCGTTCATGAGGTTCGGCTATGATTATGCCGGGCGCATGGTGGAGTGGAGCACGTTCGGCCCGGGAGGAAAGCCGCATGGCCGCGGGGCCGAGCGCGTGGCTGCGATGCGTTATACGTACCGCAGATTCGACGGCCTTCTTGTCGGCATCGAGAAGTTCGATGAGAAGGGAAATCCGGTTCAATGATCGTGCGGCGCATCCACAACCCTACACGGATTTACACTATCCGTTTGGATTAGTCCCCCGGGGAAGGATATTTTTGGCACTCTTGAACGAGCCCTCCCCACTTCAGTACGCAGAAACGGGGATAGCATGGTGCCGTGGCCGAGTGGTTAGGCAAAGGTCTGCAAAACCTTGTACAACGGTTCAAATCCGTTCGGCACCTCCAGACTGTATTCAAACCTCAGGACTATTTTTTCCCATCTATCCTTAATGGCTACTACTTCCGACCTCCGTCCAGGGCTCGTCATCCGTTACAACGGCGAACTCTGTACTGTTCTCGAGAGTGTGCATAGAACACCCGGCAACCTGCGCGCGTTCTACCAGGTGAAGATGCGCAATATCAAGTCCGGCAAGCTGCTGGAAAACCGTTTCCGGTCCGGCGAGGAGATCGACATCGTGCGCGTGGAGCGCAAGACGATGCAGTTCCTCTATCGCGACGGCGAGGACATGGTGTTCATGGACACCGAGACGTACGATCAGATTCACGTCCCGGAGGTGGTTGTCGGCGAGCAGGCGGGATTTCTGAAGGAGTCCGGCGAGGCCACGATCTCATTCAACGGCAGCGACGTAGTGCAGGTGGAGCTTCCCCCGCATGTCACGCTGGCGATTTCCTACACGGAACCGGGACTGAAGGGGGATACCGCCACCGGCGCCACGAAGCCGGCGACGATGGAATCCGGAGCGATCGTGCAGGTGCCTCTCTTCATCAACGAGGGAGACCAGATCCGCGTGGATACGCGCACCGGCCAGTATCTCGACCGCGTCAAGAGCTAATCCAGGAGCCTTATCATGGCATCAGCACCAATGATCGATATCAAGTATCTGAAGCAGCTTCTGGAAATCTTCGATGCCAGCTCGGTTCACGATCTGCGTATCGAGCAGGAGGGGATCGACATCCGGCTCTCGAAGAGCCCGCGGCGCGAAGAGCCTGCTCCGGTCCATACCATCCAGTACGCTCCTCCCGCTCCGATTCCTGTGCCGGCACCTGCAGCGCAGGAGGCCCGTCCTGCCGGTTCCGACGGCGGTGCCGCGTCCGGCCCGGAGGCCGCTCCTCCCGACAAGAAGTACCACGAGATCCGCTCTCCCATCGTCGGCACATTCTATCGTGCTCCCTCGCCTGATGCCCAGCCATATGCCGAAGTGGGCCAGTCGGTATCGCCGGGAATGGTGCTGTGCATCGTTGAGGCGATGAAGCTGATGAACGAGATCGAATGCGACGTCTACGGCAAGATCGCGAAGATCATGGTGGAGAACGCGCAGCCGGTCGAGTATAATCAAGTGCTCTTCCTCGTCGAGCAAGATTAATGTTCAAAAAAGTTCTGATTGCAAACCGTGGAGAGATCGCGCTACGGGTGATCCGCGCCTGCCGTGAGATGGGCGTCCGCACCGTGGGCGTCTATTCCACCGCCGACAAGGACTCCCTCCACGTCACCTTCGCCGACGAGGCGGTCTGCATCGGCCCCCCTCCCGGGCGTGAAAGCTATCTCAACATCCCCCGCATCATCTCCGCAGCGCAGATCACCAACGCCGACGCCATCCATCCGGGCTATGGGTTCCTGGCGGAGAACGCCGGATTTGCCGAGATCTGCTCGGAGAGCGGCTTCACCTTCATCGGCCCGCCGCCGCAGGCCATCCGCCTGATGGGCGACAAGTCGGTGGCGAAGGACACCATGCGCGCCGCGGGCGTTCCCGTGGTTCCGGGAAGCCCCGGGACGGTCTCCGATGTGGATGAGGCCCGACGCATTGCGCTGGAAGTGGGCTACCCGGTGATCATTAAGGCATCGGCCGGCGGCGGCGGCAAGGGGATGCGCATGGTGACGACGGAGACGGAGCTGGAACGGCTCTTCATTACGGCGCAGACCGAGGCGCTGGCCGCGTTCGGCGACGGGAGCCTCTACGTCGAGAAGTTCATCGAGGAGCCGCGCCACGTCGAGATTCAGGTGATGTCCGACAGGCACGGCAACCACACGTTCCTGAACGAGCGCGAGTGCTCCATCCAGCGGCGGCACCAGAAGCTGATCGAGGAATCGCCCTCTCCCGTCGTTGACGAGGAGCTTCGACAGAAGATGGGGGAGGCGTCGATGGCCGGCTGCGCCCATGTGAGCTATGAGGGGGCGGGAACGATGGAGTTCCTGGTGGACAGGCACCGGAATTTCTATTTCATGGAGATGAACACCCGCATCCAGGTGGAGCATCCGGTGACCGAGGAATCGCTCGGCATCGATCTCATCAAGGAGCAGATCTCCGTTGCGACGGGGGAGCGCCTGAGCCTGCAGCAGGGACCGCCCCGCAAGCACGCCATCGAGGTGCGCATCAACGCGGAAGATCCGTACCATGATTTCCGCCCCAGCCCCGGACGCATCGCCACGCTCCACTTCCCCGGTGGCCACGGCGTCCGCGTTGACTCGCACATCTATCAGGGCTACTCGGTTCCCCCGAACTACGATTCGCTCCTGGCGAAGCTGATCACCTTCGGTGAAACACGATCCAGCGCGATCGCCAAGATGCGGCGCGCGCTGGATGAGATGGTGATCGAGGGGGTGAAAACCACGATCCCCTTCCACAAGATGATGATGGATCACGAGGCGTTCATCGCGGGAACGTTCGATACGCGGTTCGTCGATACGCATGAGTGGCACGACCGTCTGCCACAGGAGTGATCCATCGCGTTTCCTCTCAACAGTACAGAAAGATCCAATACCGAAACGATCATGAACTTTCCAGAGAACATCAGGTACGCGAAGAGCCATGAATGGCTCCGCCTCGAAGGCAGCACGGGCTATATCGGCATCACCGATTTCGCGCAGTCGGAGCTTGGTGACGTGGTATTCGTCGATATCACGGCGGGCGTCGGCGACGAGCTGAACGCGGGTGATGTTTTCGGATCGATCGATGCGGTGAAGACCGTGTCGGACGTCTACATGCCGGTGGCCGGAAAGATCGTGGAGATCAATCAGAAGATCGTCGATGCGCCGGAGACGGTGAACTCCGATCCCTTCGGCGACGGATGGATGATCAGGATCGAGGTGAGCGGCGAGCCCGATACCTCCAGGCTGATGGACAAGGCGGCGTACGCTGATATGGTGGGACATGGATGAGAGAGGCCGGGGAAACAGGTGCGGCGGGCATTGACGTTCGCATCGGCTGATTCCCGGTCAGTCTCACGCGACAATGGATGTACGCAAGGTTTTATCCTCGCATGAGCTATGCAGCGGGGCCGCATCGAAGAATGATGCGGCCCCGCTTTCATTTTCCGCCGTGGATATACGGCTCCAGCGTCACCCTCTCAGTTTCTGTAATACCCCACCGGCGTTGAGAACCGCGTCGCACCGCTGTCCTCGGCCAGCGTCTTGCCACGGCGCTGCGATTGGAGCCGGGGGAGATTATCCAGCCCGACATAGCGATTCGAGGCAGCCACGCCCCGGCCGGTGTCAGCGGCATCGGCGAAATCGGGGCGGGTTTCACCGATGGGTTCGCGACGGGCGGACCGACTCCGCACGCTTCCTCCCCGCTCCCGCCCGCGCCGCTCCAGCTCCCGCATCAGACTGTCCACAACGCGCTGCGCTATCAATTCCTCGTCGATCTCACGCTCCTCATATCCCGCCGTTCGCACCACGGTGTCATGCACCGGTACGTAGACCACTCTCTCCCCCGCCACCGCCGCGATCTCACGCTCGTCGAACCCGCGCCATGCAAGGATCACCACGATCGCCGCAAGCGCCAGCAGCGTCGGCTGGTAGATGGGAACGCGGTAGGTGAGCAGACGCTCGATGCTCCACGAGGAACGCGCCGCATGCCGTTCCTTCAGCGCCGCGCGCAGCGCCACATGGGAATCCGGGCGAGGCCGGGGGTCATCGTCAGCGGGAGCGAGCGAGGCACGCGACCGCAGGATGATCTCGCGCATCCCGTCGTACGCATCCTCCGATCCCAGCTCCGCCAGCACCGCGTGGCGCTCATCGGGTTGCAGATCGGCGAAGTCGTATCTCGCCGCAAGGGCTTCCAGATCCATGTTCATACTCATCTCCCTGCATCCTGCATGCTGGTTGTCGTTACGGTATCGTCATGGCGCGGATCGAACGGGCGCAGTCGTTCGGCCAGTCGGCGAACGGTGTAGAACAGCCGCGATTTCACCGTTCCCTCCGGGCATCCCAGCACTTCGCCGATCTCCCTGATCGAAAATCCCTCCTGGTAGCGCAGCAGAAATGTGGTCCGGTGCTCCTCCTCGAATTCCTCCAGTTCCGCCAGCAGCAGCGTCCGGAAGTTCGCGCCGTCGATCCTCTCGTGCAGCGGATCGGCATCGGCGGGCAGATCGTCGAACTCCAGCGCCACGGGTCGGCGGCGCTGACGGCTGCGGTACTCGTTCTTGCAGGCGTTGTGCGCCGAGGAGAAGATCCAGGTGGAGAAGCGACGTCCGGGGGAATAGAGTTCCGGCCGCTCCACGATCTTCAGGAAGAGATCGTGCAGAAGATCCTGCGCGCGCACCCCGTCGCCGCCGAGCATCCGCTGGTAGTAGCGGAGCAGCCGGCCGCTGTAACGAGCATAGAGCTCGTCGAAGGCGGAGGTCTCCCCCCGCCCGACAAGCTCCATGAGCTGCTCGTCGCTGTGCGACGCATGGTTCTTCCGTCCGAACAGCTTCATCATCCGTCAGATCAGCGTGATATCGGTTGCGCGCCCATCGAACTGCTCATCATCGCTCCGGCGGCTCAGCGGACCACCTGCACGTTGCGGGTGAAGGTTCCCCTGCTGGTACGGATGTTCAGGAAATATGCCCCCGCAGGAAGTCCCGCGATGTCCACCCTGATCTCCGGGCCGCGCCCGTTCAGCGTACGCACGATAGTTCCCTCGGCATCGGCCATGCGGATTTCGGCATCCACGGCCTCAGGCAACTGCACGGTCAGGCCGCTGTAGGTGGGATTGGGAAAAACTCTGATGGCATCGCCGAAGGCCATATCCTCCTTCACCTCAACGCTCGCCGCATGGTCCGCCCCCTCCTTCAGATCCGCGTTTCCGCCGGTCAGGCCGCTGAAATACTCCCGCACCTCCTTCTCCCGTCCCCCCTCGCGCGCCAGGCGCATCGCCAGCTCGCGGAACTGCTCCGCCTTCTCCCGCTCCCCCGCCAGCATGTAGTGCTCGTAGAGAAGCACGGCAGGCGTCACGTAGTTCAGGTTCAGCATCTGAAGATGCCCGTCGTTGAACTGATACTCCTCATCATAGAAATCGAGCGTGAGATAGTCCAGCCGGAAGCGGTCCCAGTTCCGCTTCAGCAGGGCGATGTTATCGAAGCGCTTCGGGCTGTAGCGGTTTGCCAGCCCCACCGTGTAGAGATTGTCCTGCAGCGGCTCGATATATTCCGGAGGCACGGTCAGCGCGAAATAGAGGGGGCGCGACGGCCCATGATCCACCACGCTCTTCCAGAACTCCGCGCCGGTGGCGGCGTCCGTGTCCCCTTCCAGCTTCAATTGCGCCATCATCATCCTGCGGTAGTCCGGATCACTCATCAGCGACGTGTTCAGCACCGTGACATCGGGGCGTATCCCATTCACCTGCTGGAGCATCCAGACCGGATAGGTGTCCATATCACCGGCCGTCACCAGTATCGCATTCTCCTCCAGCGACATCAGGACGTTGTACTGGAAATTGAGGACCGAGCGGGGAAGCTCCTTCACCTGATACCACTTTCTGTTGAACTCCGCCATCTTCCCGCGATCGCCATGCATCTCGTAGTAGACGATGAATTCCTCGGCGAGCATCGCGTAATCGGGCCTGATCTCGAACGCGCGCTGAAGATGCGGGAATCGCGACGGATCGTTGCCGCCGTTCCACCAGCGGCAGTAGTGGTACTCGAAGGATTCGGGGATCGCCTTTTCCATATCGTCGATCAAACCTTCGAGCTTCCCGAGTCCCCCGGACCTGCTGGCAGTATCCGTGAACACCGCGTAGCGGCCGGCCTTGTAGCAGGAGTACCATGCATGGGCATTGGATCTATTCGCGTCGATCTCCTCCTTCCAGAGCCGTCCCTGCTCCAGATACCACTCATGCGACATGATTTTCTGCACGAAATCGGGTATCTCCTCCGGCGTCTGCTGCGCGGCCGCGATCGCCGCACCGGCGATCACAATGGCACCCGACAGAATGCTCGTGAATCCTTTCCTCATCGATGTATCCCTGGTTGATTGATTGCCACAGTTACCGAAGGCGCCGTCGTACGGAGGCCGGTACACATGGCGCGGGGAAAGGTTCAGAGGGAATGAACGTTCCATGCGAAAATGTACGCTCCCGCCTATCGCCGCCGACAGGATGCCCGGGTCCCGGAAAATAGCCGGGGGGACACGGGCCGATCCCATGTCCCCCCGAAACATCACCGAAGTGAATGCCGGAGAATGCATCCCGTCACGCTTCCTGGTACGACTCGATCGGAAGGCAGGAGCAGATCAGGTTGCGATCGCCGGCGGCATTATTCACGCGGCCGACCGACGGCCAGAATTTCCACTCGCGCACCCACGGCGCCGGGTAGGCGGCCTTCTCGCGCGAGTAGGACCGATCCCAGTCATCGGACATAACCACGGCAGCCGTGTGCGGCGCATATTTCAGAACATTGTTCTCCCGTCCCACCAGGCCGATCTCGATCTCCTGAATTTCCGCGCGGATGGAGATCATCGCATCGCAGAAGCGGTCGAGCTCCTGCTTCGACTCGCTCTCGGTCGGCTCGATCATCAGCGTCCCCGCAACGGGGAAGCTCACCGTCGGCGCATGGAAGCCGTAGTCGATCAGCCGCTTCGCCACATCCTCCACCTCCACCCCCGAGCTGTTCTTCAGCGGGCGCAGATCCAGGATGCACTCGTGCGCCACCATCCCCTTCGTCCCCCTGTAGAGCACCGGGTAGTGCTCCTCAAGCCTCCGCGCCATGTAGTTGGCGTTCAGGATGGCGACCTTCGTGGCGAGCGTAAGCCCCTCGCCCCCCATCAGGAAGATGTAGACCCAGGAGATCGGCAGGATGCTGGGACTTCCCCAGGGAGCCGCCGCAACCGCACCGATGGACTCGCCGCCGCCGATCGGGACCACCGGATGTCCCGGCAGGAACGGCGCCAGATGCTCCGCCACGCCGATCGGCCCCATGCCGGGTCCGCCGCCGCCATGCGGGATGCAGAAGGTCTTGTGCAGGTTCAGATGGCAGACATCCGCACCGATCTCCGCCGGGCTGGTGAGCCCCACCTGCGCGTTCATGTTGGCGCCGTCCATATAGACCTGCCCGCCGTTCTCGTGGATGATGGCGCAGACCTCGCGGATGGACTCCTCGAAGACGCCGTGCGTGCTCGGATAGGTAACCATCAGCGCGGCAAGTTCCTGGCTGTGCTCGCCGGCCCTGGCGCGCAGATCGTCCAGGTCGATGTTGCCGTTCGCGTCGGTGCGGACCACAACAACCTTCATCCCGGCCATCACCGCACTCGCGGGGTTGGTGCCATGCGCCGACTGGGGAATCAGGCAGACGTTCCGCCGTCCCTCGCCACGGCTTTCGTGGTATTGCCGGATCACCAGCAGCCCGGTGTATTCCCCCTGCGAACCGGCATTCGGCTGGAGCGAGACGCGCGCGAATCCGGTGATATCCTCCAGAGCGTTCTCCAGCCCGCGGAAAAGCTCCTGATACCCCTCGGTCTGATCGAGCGGGGCGAACGGATGGATCTTCCCGAACTCCGGCCAGGTGATCGGGAACATCTCGCTGGTGGCGTTCAGCTTCATCGTGCACGAGCCGAGCGGGATCATCGAGTAGGTGAGCGAGAGATCCTTCGATTCAAGCTTCCGCATGTAGCGGAGCATCTCGGTCTCGGAATGATGGGTGTTGAAGATCGGATGTGTGAGATAGGCGCTCGTGCGGGCGAAGGGCTCATCATAGCCGATGTTCTCATCCCCCCGCAGCTCGTCGATTGTGAAGCCCGGAGCCGCGCCGCCGTTGAAGGCCGCGAAGAGGTTCATCAGATCCTCCACCCCCGCCGTCTCGTCGAGCGCCACGCCGACCGTCCGCTCGTCGATCACGCGGATATTGATCATGCGCTCCGCCGCGGCCGCCGCAACCTCCGCCGCCGTACGGCCGGCGAGCTCCACGCGCACGGTATCGAAGAAACGCTCGTGCGCGATCCGATGGCCGAGCCGCTTCAGCCCCAGCGCCAGCATCGCCGCAAGCCCGTGCACGCGCCCGGCGATGCGGAGCAGCCCGTCGGGACCATGATAGACCGCGTACATGCCGGCGATCACCGCAAGCAGCACCTGCGCCGTGCAGATGTTGCTGGTGGCCTTCTCGCGGCGGATATGCTGCTCGCGCGTCTGCAGCGCCATGCGCAGCGCGGGCTTTCCGCTGGAATCGACGGAGACGCCGATGATGCGCCCCGGAAGCTGCCGCTTGTATTCGTCCTTCGTGGCGATGTAGGCCGCATGCGGTCCGCCGTAGCCCAGCGGCACGCCGAAGCGCTGCGTGGAGCCGATCACGATATCGGCGCCGAACTCTCCGGGGGGAACCAGCATCGTCAGGCTCAGGAGATCGGCGGCCACGGTGACGAACGCGCCGTTGTCGTGCGCGCGGGCGATGAACTCGCGGTAATCCTCCACGGCGCCATCCACATCAGGATACTGCACCAGCGCGCCGAAGACCTTCGTGCTGAAGTCGAACGTCCGGTGATCCCCCACGATCACCTCGATCCCCAGCGGCAGCGCCCGCGTGCGCACGACGTCGATGGTCTGCGGCAGGCAGCGCTCCGAAACGAAGAATGCGTCGGCGGTGTTCTTCGCCAGGCCGTGGCTCATATGCATCGCCTCGGCGGCGGCGGTGGCCTCGTCCAGCAGCGACGCATTCGCTATCGGCATGCCGGTCAGATCGATCACCATCGTCTGGAAATTGAGCAGCGCCTCCAGGCGTCCCTGGGCGATCTCGGCCTGATAGGGGGTATACTGCGTGTACCAGCCCGGATTCTCCAGGATGTTCCGCTGGATCACGGGCGGCGTGATGGTATCGTAGTAGCCGAGGCCGATGAAGGAGCGAAAGACCCGGTTCTTCCGCGCGATCGCCAGCAGCTCGCCCAGCAGCTCGTATTCGCTGCGGCCGGGGCCGATGGCGAGCGGATTCTTCGTTCTGATGCCGGCGGGCACGGTGGCCTCCACCATCTCATCAAGCGAGGAGAACCCGAGATATTCCAGCATCTGGCGGATCTCCTCCTCATTCGGCCCGATGTGGCGGAATGTGAACTGGTCGGTGTGTTGCAGGTCGAGATTCTTCAGCGGTATGCTCATGTGTGTGCGATCTATATGCCGGGCGGAAAGGATAGCCGGATACGACGCCGGGCGCAGGCTCACCAGGTTCCCTCGATTGCGTCGTTCCGGAAGGCACGTTCAGGGTAGATCACAAACTTACACAGAAGGGATGGTTTGAACAGTCACGGAGAGTTTCAGGGACGGGTGGGGAAGGAAGGCGGGAGGGAGCTACAGGCAGGGGAATGCGCAGGATACGATAAAAAAGGCCCTCCGGCGATCGGAAGGCCACATTCGGGAAGCGGAGAATAGAACGCAGCGCCGGAAGGCATGACGTACCCCGCGCCGCGGTTCAGCGCCGACGATCCGGGTCGATCACGTTCAGATATTCATTCTTCAGTTCCAGCTCCTCGTGCGATTCCACGTTGTTGGGATCGGGAAGGCAGACGTCCACCGGGCAGACGGCCGCGCACTGCGGTTCATCGTGATAGCCCACGCACTCGGTGCACTTGTCGGGAACGATATAGAAGTAATCCGCCGACCAGAATCCGGTGGCGCCGCCCGGAGCCGGATCGTCACCACCGTAGGTGACACCTGCCAGAGTCCAGTTCGCCCCGCCCTCGTAGATGGCGGTATTCGGGCACTCCGGCTCGCAGGCACCGCAGTTGATACAGTCGGTTGTGATATAGATCGCCATGCTCGCTACTCCGTGATGGATGATGTATGTATAAAGCCTTTACAACGTATCAGGGTTCGGACGATAAATCCGGCGGCAGCGCCGCGGGGTCATGGGTGTAATCGATCGTGGGGATCAGATCCGGATCGAACTGCAGCCCACCCTCGCCGGAACCGAAGGAAGCTCGTAACGCGGCAAGATCCGTCCGCAGAGCGTCCACATCGATGCCGCAGTACCGTTCGGGATATTCCACAAGCTTCGCGAGCGCCTTCTCAAGCTGGCTTGCCGCGCCGGCGAGATTGCCCCGTGTGGCATGAAGAATCCCGACCGCCCCCTGAATCAGTCCCTGAAGGAACCGTCTTGCCTCCCCCCGCTCCTCCATCCACATGGCCTCGAACGTATCGTGGCATTCGAAGAACCTGCCTTCATTGAATTCGGCGATACCGATCTCGAATTGCTCTCGATCCATTCGCGGGAATTTAGAGAGAGTCAGGAACCGAACCAGCAGTTATTTATATTGAGTCTCGATATGTAAGATTTTCTTCAAGGCCGATCTCAGGTGCGTTTCAGCAGGCTTCCCCGGGGATTCCGGGACGCGCGGGCGTGGCTCGCAGCCATGTATCTCGCCATCGCCGTCGGGACCGGATTCCTCCCGCTGGCGGGCGATCTCCACTATGAATTCTCCGCCGTCATAGCGATCGCCGCCAGCCTCCTTACCGGCATCGTCGTCTCGCTTACACCGCACGATGGCGATAGACGATTGAGTGCCGGGGAATTGTGGAAATTCATTCGGAACGGCGTGCTCCTGGCCCTCCTTCCGCTCCCGGTGGCGCTTGTCCGTGCATTTATCGGCGATGGATGCGGTATGCTGGAGGGAATTGCCTGGTACATCCTGCTCGTCCCCCCGGCCGCTGCAATCAGCGCGGTTCTGGGTGGATTTGCCCGGCTCCCTGCGCGCAGAGGCTGGATACGGCTCGGCATCTTCCTCCTCCTCTGGTCGGCAAGCCTCCTGCGCGGCGCATGGGAGGGCCTCGCCGGTCCGCACATCTTCTACTACTCCTGGCAGGTCGGCTTCTTCCCCGGAGGATCGTGGGATGCGGAGCTCCCCATCACCGCCACGCTCGTGATCTATCGCGTGGCGCACCTGCTGGTTGCCGCGCTCCTTGCACTGGTGATCGTGGAGATCGGGAATACCCGGCGCACCGGCATGCCGCGCCGCGACGGGATGGCGCTGATCGCGGCCGGGACGATCGTCGCGGCCGGGACGGTGGCGCTGGTGGCCCACCGACCGGAACTCGGCCTGACGCGCACCGACCACTGGCTTCGGGCGGAGCTTGGAGATTCTCTCCACACGCGCTTCACGGTTATCTACTACCACGCCCCCTCCACCGATTCGCTTGATCTCTGGCGCGCTGCCAATCTCGCCGATTTCCATGTGGCGGAGCTGGCCCGAGATCTCGGCATTCACGAGACGGACATCGAGCCGGTCGAAATCTATCTCTATGCCTCCCCGGACGAGGAAAAGCGGCTGGTGGGAACAGGCTCCGCGGCTTTCACGAAGCCGTGGGCACGGAAGCTGAACATGAGCTTCACAGGCATCGGCAGCACGCTGCGCCATGAGCTCGCGCATGTGATGCTGGCCCGCTACGGCAATCCGCTCGGCATCTCGATCTCGCAGGGATTGCTGGAAGGCTCGGCTATGGCGCTGGAGAACGATTACCTCTGGCGGGAACTGCATGAATACGCGCGGGCGATGTATGCATTCGGTCTGGCGCCGCCCGCCGAGGCGATCATGAGCGTGGGGGGATTCTCATCGCGCCGCACCTCCGTCAGCTATGTGCTGGCGGGCTCCTTCTCGCGCTGGCTTATCGAGCGCTATGGCATGCAGCGCTATCTTGCCGCCTTTCCCTGGGCCGATTTCGAGAAAGCCTACGGCCGAAGCCTGCATGAACTTTCCGACGAGTACCGAAGCTTCATCGATTCGCTCCCGCCCCCGCCACCGTCGCAGGAACCCACGATGCGCTACCTCTTCGGCGGCGGCTCCTTCTTCTTCCAGAAGTGCCTGCGGAGGATAGGCTCCCTGAACGGCGCCGGATATGACGCGCTGGCCGGCGAACGCTACGAGCCGGCGCTGGAGCTGTTCAGAAGTTCGCTGGAGGAGGGCATCAGCTACGGGGCGCGAACGGGGGTGCTGCTGGCGCTCTCGGGACTTGGACGATACGGGGAGCTTCTCGACTCCAGCCGCACCTATTCCGCCGATTCGGCCGGCTATCCCCTTCTGCCGTATCTGATCGAGCGGGGAGATGCGATGTGGGCGCTGGGAGATACCCCGGGGGCGCAAAAGATGTACGATTCCGTGCTCGCCCTGGATATCAGCCAGGGGCTCTCGCTCCGGGCCGCGCTCCGCCTCCGGTTCATGCGCGCCGATTCCGCGCTCGCGACGGTCATGCAGTCATGGTTCACCCGTCCGATGAAGCGCATGCAGCGGCTGACGGTGATCGAACAGGCGCTCGCCGCAGCGGATGATCCGCGGATACGTCCGATCCTCGCGCTCATGCGCGCCACGCTGACGGCGCAGGAGCTTCCGTTATCGACGATCGACCGGCTGGCGATCGATCTGCGCGCAACATCACCCGTGCCCGATGCCGGGCATGGCCTCGAAGAAGCTCCCGCGTCGCTCGATCGCTTCATCATCCCGGCGCTTGCCTCCGGACTTCGCCCCGCCGCGCGCTATGCCGCGGCGCATGATGTTCCCGGCGCTCATGCACCCGAGCTGGCGGCCGTGATGGCGCTCCCCCGGCGGGGATTCATCCCCGGAAGCGAACGATATCTGCACGAGCAGGAGGAGATGGAATGGAGGTTCGAGCGGTATCTGGAGCGGTTTTTCATCGAGCCTGGACGCAAATAGAGCAGAACATGCCGAACTTCCCATGCCGGTGGCGGTACTCCTTTACATCATGTGATATCAGCCTGCATGGTCCATCACTACGGCGCTTCCTGCATCATGCGTAACGAAGCTCAGCATCAACAGGATGCCAAAGGGGATCGAAAACGCAGCATCACGCGCCCGATTTCATCGTCCGAGCGACCCCGGCAATCAAATGATCCGCGCTCATGTGAAGTCGTTCGGCAAGATGCAGGATACCCCGCAAACCGATTTCCCCCCTGCCCGCCTCCAGTCTGCTGATGTGGGAGCGTTCCAGACCTCCCCCGTCAGGGTCTTCAAGATCGGCCTGGGCAGGACCAGGTTCAGGACGCCGCTTGCGGATGATCCGCCCAGATGCATCTTCAGGCGACAGCATGTCACCTTTTGACCTGCCTGCAGCTTGCGTTTTCCCGGCATGCGCTTAAGCTATCGGTGCACTGCGACCATATTTGTGTAGTACACACACATGTTTTGTTATCCCGGGATTCTTAAAGGCTCTCCGTCAACACCTGTGCCCCAAATGCACCCCCTGTGACCTGTATGCTTCATACCAATACTGGAACAGCACGTTATATTCGACCGGAGTGTTACCCCGGCCGATGCAGGAATGCAGGGGGGTGGGGAGTAAAACTTGTATCTGGCAGAGCAATACTCCCCACCAGCGCAGGATGATCTTCCCCTTCATCAGGCGTGGCATCGTAGCCCGGCCAGCAGATCGTTGCGCAGCCGGTGATGAAGCTCCCACAGCGCCGTCCTGTTGCTGTCCCATCTCACCAGCGATCGCGCGGCGTCAAGCTCAAACCATCCATATTCCGCATGCTCATGCGACAGCACAAGCCGTTCCACCCGGACCTCCACGCCGAAAGCATACTCCGGGATGACCAGAACATCCTCTCCCCAGCGAAAACCGCACACCTCGGCGACCGGGATCATCGTTACCGTGTCCAGCCGGAAGAGGGGAGCATCGGCTGGAACTCCCGCCTCCTCCATCGCTTCGCGGCGCGCGGCCTCCACCGGCGTCTCCCCCTCCTCTCCGCCACCGGCAATGCCCTGCCAGTAGCCTCCCGTCCCGGCCTCCCTGCGAAGCAGCCCGAAGCGGATGCCCTTCGCATCGGCGATAAAGGGGATGAGGAGTACCTGAAACGGAGCTCTTGCCATGATGCCCTGATGGATGCAACGAAAGAGGGAGCCCGGACGGCCCCCTCCTGCCTGAAATGATTCCGCGGCGGATCGACTACTTCACCACCACCACCGGACGCACGTCACGTTCGCCATCGCCGCCGCTCACCGCCACATAGTAGACCCCGCATGCAAGCCCCCGGCTTTCGAGCCGGACCGAATGCTCGCCCGGTTCCATCATCCCCTCGAAGAGCCTCGCCACCGACGTACCGGCTGCATCGAACACCTCCACCGAAACCTGGCGACGGCTGCGTACCGAGAAGCTGATCACCGTTGCATTGTGCGCCGGGTTCGGCGCGATGCTCCAGATCGCCACCTGGCCGGCACGCCGGTCCCGGACTTCCGTCCGGACCGACACATCGCTTGTGAAGAACCTGCCCCGCTCGAACTTGTAGAAGGCACCGCTGGTGTCGGTGGCCCAGTAGACGCGCTTGTTGATGTCGGCGTCCCTGGCGTCGTATGCGAGGCCGAAGAACTCCAGCCTCTGAATGCTCTGCAGCACCACCGGCGTCACCTCGCGCAGGCGGAGCGGGTCCTCATCGGCGATATGCTGAAGCTCGCTCGGGAAGGAGAGTCCGGGATCGCGCTCTATCACCCCCTGTACATAGCCGAGCCCGTCCCATACGAGACCACGACGCCCCTCCGCTCCCGATCCCTGTAGCGCTCCTCTGCGGCCGACGACACTGCCATCCGGTTTCAGTATCACCATCTCGGGAGCCGCCCCGGGAGTTATCACCGCCAGTCCCTCCGGCATGATCGCCACGCCGGCGGCATGGGTGATATCCGGGGGAACCGGCACCTGGCCCTGCTCGACGCCGTTCGTATCCATGCGATGGATCTTCGGCAGGCTGTAGTCTGCCTCGGTCGTCAGCGCGAAGAAGACATCCGCCGACTCGTCATACGCCAGATCGACGATATGCCCGGGGATGCCGGTGCGCACCAGCCCCTTGCGATCGATCAGCGCCGGGAGACGGAGGTTGTAGAGCGAATCACTGTCCCGTACCGTGGCCCAGAGCCTGTCACCGCGTATCTCGATCGCCTCGGCGATGAATCCACGGCCGTTCTGTTCGGAGCCGTTCGAGGGGGCGGTGAGGGTGAAATCGCGCGACTCGGCGAATCTTCCCGTTCCTATCTCCACCACCCGCAGCCGCGCTATCGTCGTCTTCGACGCCGGTACTGCTATGGAATCCTGCGACGCCGCGACATCGTTCGCCATCAGATGATAGGTGAAGCCGCCATCGTAGCTGATGAAGACCTGCACCGGCCCGGTGAAACCGGCCCACTGCGCGAAGATGGAGCCGGGCGTCGGATACGTTTCGCCCCCGACGGGAGTGATCAGCACCGGCGTCTGATCCACCGAGGCGATACTGACCCGGAACATGGAACGCCCGTGCGTGGCCGCAATGAGCGAACTCGTACTCACCTGAACTTTCAGATCCACCACCGGCGCAAGCGGCAGCCCATCGTTGAAAGGCATCCAGAATTCCCCGCCGTTCAGGCTCGCGAAGACGCCGACATCGGTGCCGAGGAAGAGATGGTCCGTGTTGCCGGGATCGACCGCGATCGAATTGGCGGGAATGTTCGGCAGATTCGAGGAGATATCGACGAAATTGATGCCGCCGTCGTCCGAACGGAATACCCGGCCGGTCGTTGAGCTGAAGCCGGAGAATGTGGCGTAGACACGATCAGTCTTCACCGGGTCGTAGACCACGCTGGTGACGAACCTGTTGGGCGTGCCGATGGCACGTCCCCAGTTCGCGCCGTCATCGTGCGAATACGAGAGCTCGCCGGTTGCCGTGCCGGCCATCATCAGCCGTGCATCGAACGGCGAGAGCCCTATGGCGGTGATCTTGCTCGATCCCCCCGTCGTGAGCGCCTCCCATGTCGATCCCTGGTTCGTCGTCCGCCAGAGCTTGCTCCGCCCGGTGTAGAGCGTCCTCTTGTCGGCCGGGCTCATGGCGATCGGCGTTGACCAGTAGCCGATGTCGCCACTGGTGGCGCTCGGCGAAACCTGCGCGTCGATCCTCGTGCGCTGACTGGTGTTGTTGGCGTTGATCCTGTACAGAGGCGTGCCGTTGTAGTTCTCCGCGTAGATAATGTCCGGATTGCTCAGATCAACCACCACGTAGAACCCGTCGCCGCCGAGGATCCTGTCCCAGTCCTGTACATAGCCGGAGGGGCCGTAGGAACCGTGCGTTCCGTTATCCTGCGTTCCGCCGTAGACGCGATATGGGCGCGTCTGGTCGATCTCCATTGCGTAGTACTGCGTGATGGGGAGATCGCCGGGCATCCGCTGCCATTCGACCCCGTTGCTGAGCGAGACGTACATCCCTCCGTCGTTGCCGAGATAGACGAGCCCCGGAGACTGGGGATCGAATACGATGACGTGCTGGTCCACATGGGTATCGCCGCCGGAATACCCCCTGGTCGTATTCGTCCAGGTCGTGCCGCCATCCGATGTGCGGAAGACATCGATTCCTCCGGCGAGCACGACGTCCGCATCGAACGGATCGACCGCGATGCAGTTGTCGTACCATCCCTGCTGATTGAAGAAGCTGCCGGGGAAGGTGTACTTCAATTCCCAGTGTTCGCCACGATCGGCCGTGGCGAAGATCTCGCCGATGTTGTTCCCTCCCGAGCCGCCGGTGCGGGCCATCAGGACATAGAGACGCGACGGCTCGGACGGAGCGACCGCGATGCTCATGCGGATGGAACTGCTGATGTTGGCGATGCCGGAACTGATGGTCGTGAAACTGGCCCCGGCGTCGGTGGAGCGGCGGACGGAATTGCGAAAGGCGATGTAGACCTCATCGTTGTTCTGCGGATTGACCGACATGTCGTAGAGATCGCCCGAGAGTATCCGCGTCCAGGTCAATCCCCGGTCCACCGAACGGTAGAATCCCCCCCCCGCCTTGGCCGTGGCCGCGTAGATGATGTTCGGGTTCGTATTGTGGACGTGGAGCTTGGAGAAGGCGCCGACGGTGCGAAGCTCCGGCAGGTTCCACCAGGTGACGCCGCCATCGGTGGAGCGGAAGATACCGTTGCCGAGATAGGCGTCGATATTCGATGTGTTCTCCCCCGTGCCGGCATAGATGATGTTCGGATCGGTCGGATCGATGGCGATGGCGCCCAGCGCGAGCGCCGGAAGAGTATCGAACGTAGTGGTCCACGTCGCTCCAAAATCCTCGGTCCTCCAGACTCCACCGGCCGCCGCGCCGATGAAGATGGTCCCGGCCGTCTCCGGATGCACCGCAATGGCGCGCACACGCCCGCTGATGTTTCCCGGCCCGATGCTCTCCCATCTGTTCGCGGCAAGCAGGCCGCGCTCTCCGCGCTTCATGCCGTACGCCTGGTCCAGCCTGCTCTGCATGGCCTGCATCTCCCGGACCGCCTGCACGCGCGCTCCGGCGGGTATCAGATCGTACGGATAGCGCCGCTGGAAGGTGAACCATGCTTCGCGCCCGCGGACATCCTCACCCGACCTGCGGTTCGCCTCGCTCTCCCGTCCTTCGCGGTTGATCTCCTCAAGACGTTCGATCTGCCCGTCCGGATCATATACAGGTTCGCGCTGCTGGGCGGCGGCGCCGTACGTTACCAGTATGGAAGCCGCCACGCACAGCACAGCCCGGTACGTGACGTACAGAAATGCAGTAACTCTCGTCATAAAATCCGTTGATCTCCGATTGCGTAGAGAAGCTCTAAAGATAGGGGTCACCGGTCCAGCGTACCAAGCCGGCAGGACTATCGAAGCGGAAGAGGGAAGAGAATCCAGTCGGACCCCGGAACGCCGGTTCCACGATGGAAACGGCCATGTCTCCACGACGTCGTTCCCGGGCGGATCGTGCAGGCAGAGGCCGCCGGTTCGCACATCCCTCCGACGAGGCGCTGCGCGGCATCCGCGGACGTGCTACAAGTTGTGATCCGCCCGCGGCGGGGCCTCTCAACGAGGGTATCTTTACACGCTCCCGGTCCGGCCATCGTGCAGTCCGCAACTGTATGTTGCGCACCGGGCGGAATCACTGTGTCAGGCTGTTTTATGAACGATCATCCATCGCCTACATTCGCCGCACTCCATCACCGGATCGCACCGATGCTGGTACTTCTCGCCGTCGCCATCCTCATCGCCGGCTGCGGCTCGCCGGAACAGGATGCCGATGCCGACGGCATGAATCATCCGGAAGAGATAGTGCTGAACGATGCCATCGGCGAGCAGATAGTGCTGCGGAAGCCGGCGGAGCGCGTGATAACGCTGGCGCCGAACCTGACCGAGATGGTCTATGCGATCGGCGGCGGCCCGACGCTCGTGGGGCGCAGCACCTATTGCGACTATCCCCCCGAGGCGCTGGCCGTGGAGCCTGTGGGCGACATGCTGACGCTGAACTATGAGAAGATCGTCACCAGCAAACCGGACCTGGTGCTGATGACCTTCGCCGGCAACTCGTATGCGGGCTACAGGAAGCTGAAGGAGCTTGGGCTGAACGCGTTCGCGCTCAAGGATTCCACGGTGAACGGCCTGATCGCCACGATCGACACGGTGGGAATGCTGCTTGGACGGACTGCGGACGCGAAGCGCGTGACATCGCAGCTGCGCAGGACGATCGATTCGATAGCAAACCTGGCGGGCGCTCCCGGAGCGGGAGGGGTAAGCACGTTCCTCGTCGTTGACAAGGCGCCGCTTATGAGCGCGAGCGGCGGATTTCTCGTGGAGGCGATCGAAATCGCGGGAGGAATAAACATCGCGAAGGGGGGTGCAACGGCGTACCCCCTGTTCAGCCGGGAGGAGCTGCTCCGGCGCGATCCGGAGGTGATACTGATGGCGGGACAGTCGCGCGAGGAGGTGACCGAACTGCTGAAGCTCTATCCGGAATGGACGCAATTGCGGGCGATGCGGAACAATCGCATCTATGTCCTCCCTGCCGACCTCATCTTCCGACCCGGCCCCCGCATCGGCCGCAGCATCGAACTGTTCTACAAAGCGCTGCACGGCGCCGATCCCGACAGTCTGCTGGCGGAGGCGGAGGGAGGATCGCACGGCATGTAGAGCCGGCGGAAGACCGGTCATGGCCACTACCTACAAGACCGGAACCGCTCCCCCTTCACTTCACTCCCCTCCACACCGGGAGCCTCTCCCTCTTTTTGCCTTTTGACTTTTGACTTTTGCCTTCACTTTCCCGCCGTCACCCGCTCCCTCAACCGCAACTCCACCTCCGTCATCTTCCGCAGCACCTCCGCCGACTCGTCCCCGGAGAGCTCCCGTTCGGCGATATCGAAGTAGATGGAATCCTCGGCGATGATGTGATACGAGAACCAGCGGATCATCTCCGACGCCACCAGGCGAAGTACCCGCACCCCATCGGCCGAGGGTCCGGCCGCGCGGTAGTTCTGGAGAGCGATGGTGAAGCTCTCGAAATTCTCCCGCAACCTGTCGTGGTCCACATGCAGAAACTGGAACTTTACGCGCGCACCGGGGATCAACCTCTCGATATAGGGGAAGAAGACATCCTCCTCCTTCACGAAGTGAACGTTCAGATGCTCGTTCACCTCGTGCCAGATCCTCTCGGCCGTGGCCAGCACCGGCGTCGGAAGCTCCGTCGATCCGGCGGGCACGATCTCCAGAGCCGCCGCAAGCTCGGCGAGCGCCTCCATGAAGATCTCATGCTCGTCGATGAGCTGCCGGACCGGATCGGTGCTACTGGGCTGGCGAGCATTCATCGGAGGTTCCTGATGTTGGAGTTCTGATATATTACGGGCGCATGACGGGAGGAAGAGCCGAGGCCCTGATACATGGGCTCGTTGTTTTGCGAATAGCCGGTGGCGGAGAAGTGAGCTCCCTCCGCCGCCGGGCAGATCACATGCCAGGAAATCGCCCGGCGGTCGTTATCCGGCAAGCTCCGGCACCTTCGCCAGCGCCTCATCCAGATGCTCCGGCTGCCGCCCGCCGGCCGTTGCAAGGTGCGGCTTGCCGCCGCCGCCGCCGCCGACCAGCTTCGCCACCGCCCCAACGATTCTGCCGGCGTTGTAGCGCCCGACCAGATCATCCGTCACCACGCAGACGAGCGCGGCCTTGCCTTCGATCTCGGCGCCGAGCACGCCCACACCACCCGACTTCAGCCGATTGCGCAGGTCGTCGCCGATCGATTTCAGCGCGTCCAGATCCGCGGCGGCCACACGGCCGGAGGCGATGCGGACGCCATCACGATCGACCGCGGAGGCCAGGATGGCATCGAGCCCGCCGGCAGCCTGGGCAAGCCGTGCCTGCGCAAGCTCCTTCTCCAGCATCTTCTTCTCCTCCAGCAGCGCCTCCACGCGCTCGTACAACTCACGATCCGGTACGCCGAGCCGCCTGGAAAGGCGCTCGATCTCCAGATACCGGCGGAATAGTATCTCATCGGCAGTGGCGCCGGTCACGGCCTCCATGCGCCGCACGCCGGACTGGATGCTCCCCTCGGAAACGATCTTCAGCAGACCGATGTCGGCGGTGTTCACCACATGCGTGCCGCCGCAGAACTCCACCGAGAAGTCGGGGTCGATCGTCACCACACGGACGCGCGAGCCATACTTGTCGCCGAAGAACATCTTCACGTTCGGAATCTTCCGCGCCTCGTCGATGGGCATCTCCTCCGAGCGCACCACGATCCCCTCGCGCACCTTGGCATTCACCATCTCCTCGATCGTCCTGCTATCCTCCTCCGACACCCGGTCGAAGTGATTGAAATCGAACCGGAGATAGCCGGGGGCGACGAGCGAGCCGGCCTGCTGCACGTGCGTTCCCAGCACGCGGCGCAGGGCTTCGTGGAGGATGTGCGTGGCGGAATGATTCCGCTGGATCGCGGCGCGGCGGATACGGTCGATCTCCGCATGCACCCGCTCGCCGGGGCTTACGGAGACATCATCCTCGTCAATCACATGCACGAACGCATTCCCCACCTTCTGAACGTCGCTCACATGATAGCGCTCGCCACCGATCACCAGCGTCCCCTGATCGGCCACCTGGCCCCCCATCTCCGCATAGAAGGGGGAGCGATCGAGGACGATGCCATGCTCCGAGACCGCCACGACGCCGGCATCGCTGCTCCAGTCATGATAGCCGACGAAGTCCGTGGCGGAGCCGAAGGTCTCACCGAGCGCCTCCTGCGCATGCGACTTGCGCGCCTCGCGGGCCCGCTGCTTCTGCCCGGCCATAAGCTGCTCATATCCGGCGACATCCACCGTCATGTTCCGCTCGCGGGCCAGAAGCTGGGTGAGGTCGAGCGGGAAGCCGAAGGTGTCGTAGAGAAGGAAGGCGGCGTCGGCGGGGACGATGGCATGCCCCTCCGGCTGATCGCGCATGATATCCTCGAAGACGCGCACGCCATTCTCCAGCGTCGCCCCGAAGCTCTCCTCCTCGGCTCTGATGATACGCTCCACATACGACTGCTGGACGCGGGTCTCCGGGAAGACGTTCCCCATCGTCTCGACCAGGATCGGTACGAGACGGTGGAGCACCGGCTCCTTGATGTTCAGATCGATGAAGGCGTACTTCACGGCACGGCGCAGGATGCGGCGCAGAACATAGCCACGCCCGGCATTCCCCGGCGATGCGCCGTCGGCGATGGCGAACGTGAGCGTGCGGACGTGATCGGCGATCACCCGCATGGCGATGCTGGGACGATGCGTCAGATCACCTTCGTAGCTCATGCCGGAGATGCGTGATATCTCCCCGATCAGCGGCTGGAACACGTCGGTGTCGTAGTTGCTGACATGCCCCTGCATGACGGCGCAGATCCGCTCGAAGCCCATGCCGGTATCTACGTGCTTGGCGGGAAGCTCGTCCAGCGCGCCGTCGGAACGGCGGTTGTACTGGATGAACACCAGATTCCATATCTCCACCACCTCCTGCACCCCGGCATTCACCAGGGAGCTGCCGCTGCAGTCGGGAGTGCGGTCGAAATGAATCTCCGAACAGGGGCCGCAGGGACCGGTCTCCCCCATCTCCCAGAAATTGTCCCTGGCGCCGAACCAGTGGATATGATCGGGGCTCATGCCGGGTTGCTTCAACCAGATATCGTAGGTTTCCTGATCGCGGTCGCGGCCATCATCGGCACGATAGACCGTGACATGCAGACGCTCCTTCGGCAGTTTCCATACCCCGGTGAGCAACTCCCACGCCCAGGTGATCGCCTCCTCCTTGTAGTAGTCGCCGAACGACCAGTTGCCCAACATCTCGAAGAAGGTGTGGTGATAGACATCATGCCCCACATCCTCCAGATCGTTATGCTTGCCGGATGCCCGGATGCACTTCTGGGTGTCGGCTGCGCGCGTGTAGTCGCGGGCGCCCGCCCCGAGGAAGACATCCTTGAACTGGTTCATCCCCGCGTTCGTGAAGAGCAGCGTGGGATCACCATGCGGCACCACCGGCGCCGACGGGACGATAGTATGGCCCCGTTGCTTGAAGAAATCGAGAAACGATTGGCGAAGTTCGCGCGATGTCATGAAAGGAACCGTCAATGGTTGGTTATCTGTACTGCGCCCTGCTGGAGCCAGTGGTTGACTGCCGGTTGAGCAGAAGGATCTTCATGCGACACCGGGGAGTGGAATTTCCCGGCGATTGGAAGGAAATCTCACGCAAAGGCGCAAAGAACGCTAAGGGAGAGATTGCCCTGTATGCCCTCTGCCGCCTCTTCAATCGTAAGCAGGCAGGGCGCAGGCCCTTTCTCCTCTATCCCCTTCCCCCGCGATACAGCGGATATCCAGGGTCCAGCTCCCCCCGCTTTATCTCCTGCAGCTTCCGCTTCAGCACCGCCCGGCGCATCGGCTTCAGATGATCGAAGAAATAGATGCCGTTCAGGTGATCAATCTCATGCTGCATCACGCGGGCGAGAAGCCCCCCCGCCTGCACCACGTGCTCGGCCATCTCCAGGTCGTAGAACCGCACCTGCACCTCCGCCGGCCGGACGACGTCGGCGCGAAGGTCTGGAAGGCTCAGGCAGCCCTCCTCGCCGGCCTCCTCCTCCTCGGAGACCGACTCGACCACAGGATTGATCAGCGTCAGCGGGCGCGTTCCATCGTAGCCGTCCACACCGGTGATGTCGATCACGGTCATCGCCACCTCCCTCCCCACCTGGTTCGCCGCAAGCCCGATGCCGTCGGCGTTCTTCATGGTCGTGAACATGTCCAGCGCCAGCCGGACGATGTCGTCGGTGATCTCCGTAACCGGGTCAAGCTTCTTCCGAAGGACCGGATGGTCGTACGTATATACGGGAAGAATAGTCATAAGGCGTTCATCAGTAGTGCCCCGGCCTTGCTCGCCGGGCGTTCATCGGTGGCCAGGTAGTGCCGGAAGGGCGATTCGTCATGCCACGCCGCCGGAGCCCCCGGATCATCCGTACCCAAGATAGCACGAATGATTTCCACACGCTCATGCCTGCATATGACGGGAGAAGCATTCGAATCCTGCCCCGGTCGCCGATAACCGGGGCGTAAACGACGAATGCCGATCATCGTCTTCTGATGACCGGCATCGACTGGCGGGATGGACGAGACTTGAACTCGCGACCTCCTGCGTGACAGGCAGGCGTTCTAACCAACTGAACTACCACCCCAACTCGGCGTGTGGACCTGAGCGGGATCGAACCGCTGACCTCTTGAATGCCATTCAAGCGCTCTCCCAACTGAGCTACAGGCCCGAACCCGTTCAAAGGGAAAACAAAAATACTGGCGCCCCATCACCTTGAGCAACTGTTTTTTTCAAAGGATACAATCTTTGACGAGTTCGGCTCCTGCGCGGCTCTCCGGGGCGGGATCATCGGAGCATGGAGATGTGTCGGGGCAACCCGCCGGAAGCGAATGCCGCGATCGTCCCGCGCTCCATATGGAAAGAAGCGTTCCTCTCGCTATCTTGTCGGCCATCGGCGTCCCGGCGACGCCACGGCTGCGACGCAACCACACTGAATCAGCACTGGAAGAATCTTATGCCCGGCACCGGCGGCACCCCTCGTTTGGAAATCAGCATTCCCGGCTTCACATACAGTGACCTGTACAACCCCCAGCGACTTCACGATCTGACGGAGGTATTCCACGAGTCGGTCCGCGCGACGGACCCGGCGCTGTGGGTCCGCTTCGACCATTACCGCTCAACGCTCGGGGAGGATATGTCCCCCGAGGATATCTCGCAGGTGATCGTCGATATGGCGCCACATCTCTCCGCCTTCATCGCCGAGATGTTCCAGGTGCGCGACCAGCATGGCAGGATGCGCAGCGCCGTGGAATCGGAGATGGTGGTCTTCGCGTTCAAACGCGAGTTCGTCACCCGCCGCGCACTGAAGCGCTTCGCGAGCGCCGAGGGAATCGATGCCGCATCCATCCGCGAGGCCGTCATGGCCCTGCGCCGCACCGCATTCGCCGAGACATTCGCGGCTGCCGATCCGGAACGCGCCACCGCCATTGTCGTGATGAATCTGATGAACCTGGAGAAATCGCTCCGGGGAGCACGGGAGATCACCGGGGAGCTGGAGCGTGAATCGGCGGAGCTGATGACGCGGATAACCAGGGCGCGCGACGACGAACCGGCGCTTGCGGAGCTGATACCGCCGTTCCAGGAGGTGGCGCAGACGGAGACGCTTGCCACATCGCTGCTGGAGATCTTTGAACAATGGGTCGCGCTGGAACGCCATGCTCCGGCGGGACATGAGCCGGCATGGGTTTCACTACGCACGCCCCATACGCTCGATTACTCGCACCTGGTGGTGCTGCGCTCCCCGGAGAACATGCCCGCCGGGAGCCACAAGGGGCCGGATGAAACGCTCAGGCTGCGCGATGGCTTCAAGCTCACCGATCCCCGCTATGACCACCGCGAGGTGTTGAACGAGGTGGAATACTGCATCTACTGCCACAATCGCGACAGGGATTCCTGCTCGAAGGGACTCCGCGAAAAGGATGGCAGCAAGCGGAGAAATCCGCTCGGCGTGGCGCTGAACGGCTGCCCGCTCGACGAAAAGATCTCCGAGATGCACCTGCTGAAGCATCAGGGGGATGGCCTGGGGGCGCTGGCGATAGCGATGATCGACAACCCGATGTGCCCCGGCACCGGCCACCGCATCTGCAACGACTGCATGAAGGCGTGCATCTACCAGAAGCAGGACCCGGTGAACATCCCGCAGATCGAGACGGGGATGCTGACAGAAGTGCTGGACTATCCCTATGGCTTCGAGATCTATTCGCTCCTCACGCGCTGGAACCCGTTGAATGTCCGGCGGCCGCATGCGCTCTCCTATAATGGAAAGAAAGTGCTGGTCGTGGGGCTTGGCCCGGCCGGCTACACGCTCGCCCATTATCTGGTGAACGAAGGCTTCGGCGTGGTGGGCATCGACGGGCTGAAGATCGAGCCGCTCCCCCCGCGGTGGGTCGGCACGAAGGAGGCCCCTCCGGAACCGATCGCCGACTGGCGCGCCGATCTGTACGAGGCGCTGGATGATCGCGTGCTGCTCGGCTTCGGCGGCGTCTCCGAGTATGGCATCACCGTCCGCTGGGATAAGAACTTCCTGAAGGTGATCTACGTCACGCTGGCACGGCGGCGAACGTTCAGGTTCTACGGCGGCATCCGTTTCGGAGGGACCATCACCATCGACGAGGCATGGCGGATGGGATTCGATCATATCGCCATCGCCACCGGCGCGGGAAAGCCGACCATCGTGCCGATGAGGAACAATCTGCTCCGGGGCATCCGCCAGGCATCGGACTTCCTGATGGCGCTGCAGCTCACCGGCGCGTACAAGCCGCAGGCGATGGCCAATCTCCAGATCCGCCTGCCGGCCGTGGTGATCGGCGGCGGCCTCACCGGCATCGACACGGCCACGGAAATGATGGCCTATTATCCGGTGCAGGTGGAGCGCGTGCTCGACCGCTCGCGCGTGCTGATCGATGAAATGGGGGAGGAACGCTTCTGGAACACCTTCGGCGAGGAGGAACGGGAGATCCTGCGGGAATTCATCGATCACGGCGCCGCCATCCGCAACGAGCGCGAGCGGGCGGCGCGAGAGAATCGCCATCCCGACTTCATCAACCTGATACGTTCATGGGGCGGGGTCTCGCTCGTCTACCGCAAGTCGATGAGCGATTCCCCCGCCTATCGCCTGAACCATGAGGAAATCATCAAGGCGCTGGAGGAGGGAATCTATTTCGTGGAGAACCTCTCCCCCGTCGAGGCCGTGGCCGATCGTTTCGGTGCGGTGGAGGCGATGATCTTCGACCGGCAGGAGATCGGCGAGAACGGGAAATGGCGAGGCACAGGCGAGCTGGTGCGGCTCCCGGCACGCGCGGTGATGGTGGCAGCGGGAACATCGCCGAATACCATCATCGAGCGGGAAACCCCCGGCGCATTCGCCTATGACAAATGGAACCAGTTCTTCGCACCGTTCGTGGCAGCCGGAGCAGGCCGGGAGATGCCGGCGGAAACACCGTAGAACCCGGACCGATGGCGGCGAGCGTACACTTGAATAAACCAGCCCTGCACACTGTTATGGAGCCGGAGCCTCCGGCCACGAGCGACGAACAACTTGTTATGCGAGGCAGTGGATGGGATGGCTGCCAGTAGAAAGATCATTCCCTCGTACCGCCCCGGCCCACTAACCACGACAGGGCGTAGCCAGCCGGGCGTACGACCGACCGCGGGCCGGGTCCTGGCCGGTACGACACCGGCACCGGCCTTCTTCATTGCGTCAGACACTTTTACCAGATATGCCAGATGGAAGCCAACGGAGATATCAACCGGCACGGATCGCTCGGCGATGCGCTGCTGCGCCAGGCGGAGCGCGGCGAGGTGGGGTTCTTCACCTCCTACAACAGCGATGGACGGCTCATCAGCTACTATGGCGACAACCATCCGAGCTACGCCGGCAACGTGGTGAAGGCGATGGCATCCGCCAAGGACGGCTATCCCTATGTGGTCGGCCTGTTCCGCCGCGAGCTTGCGGAGCTGGACCCGATGGGGCAGCAGGAGCGCGATGCCGAGTGGGATGATTTCACCGCAATGCTGGATGACAGGCTGATCGCGACGGTGCATGAGGTGATCCGCCTTACGCCGACGATCGTGGAGGTGGTGGTGCATGCGCCGCTGGCAGCCGAGCGCTTCCGCCCCGGTCAGTTCTACCGCCTGCAGAACTATGAGGTGACTGCCCCGGCCCCCGGCGGAACGAAGCTGGTGATGGAGGGGCTAGCGCTCACCGGCGCCTGGGTGGATGTGGAGCGCGGGCTGCTCAGTACCATCGTCCTGGAAATGGGAACCAGCTCCCGTCTCTGCGCCATGCTGCGCCCCGGCGAGCGCGTGGTGCTGATGGGACCGACCGGCGCGCCGACGGAGATCCCCGAGAATGAAAAGGTGATTCTCTGCGGCGGCGGGCTCGGCAATGCCGTCCTCTTCTCGATCGGCAAGGCGATGCGGTCCAGAGGATGCGAGGTGATCTACTTCGCCGGCTACAAGAAGGGGGAGGATCTCTACCATCAGGGAGATGTGGAGGAATCGGCGGACCAGGTGATCTGGAGCAGCGATACCGGAGCGGAGATCACGCCGCGCCGACCGCAGGATGCATACTTCCGGGGCAATATCCTGGAGGCGATGATCGCCTACGCCAGGGGCGAACTCGGGGAGCGGCTGGTCCCGCTGAACGAGGCAGGCCGGCTTGTGGCTATCGGCTCGGACAGGATGATGGCCGCGGTGCAGCAGGCACGCCACGGAGTGCTGGCGCCGTTCCTTGGACCGCATGTCGCCATCGGCTCCATCAATTCGCCGATGCAGTGCATGATGAAGGAGGTCTGCGCGCAGTGCCTTCAACGGCATATCGACCCGGAAACCGGCGAGGAGCGAGGATTCGTCTTCAGTTGCTTCAATCAGGACCAGCATCTCGACACGGTGGATTTCCAGTTCCTCAACTCGCGGCTGCGGACCAACGGGCTTCTGGAAAAGATTTCCAACCTCTGGCTCGATCATCTGCTCCGGCTCGACCCTGTCGAGATGATCTGAGCGCTTCGATTCATTCACTCCGGTTCAACTACAACGTCGATCTGATGAACAGAACCCTCGGAACGGCCTTCCTGCTCCTGACGACTCTCGCGATCATCTGTACGGCATGCAACGATCCCGGGCACGCCCCGGCCGGCGACACGACCGCCACGGACGCGGGTCCGGCGCCGGATACCCGTACGATGCCGACCGGCTCCGCTCCCGACAGCACGTTCCCGCCGCTGGCGCCTGCTCCTGAAGTTCTCGCGAAGGACACCGTGCCGCTCCGTGCACCCGACGGTTCTCCCGCCCGCTACGGACTCAAATCGGGATTGATCGTGCAGCAATTCGTCGGCAATTCCGTCGGGAAGCGCCGCATCATCTTCGACGACTACGGGCTTCGCGAGCGACGCGAGGAAAACACTGTGCCGAACCCGCCCGGTTCACGTGGTGCGATCAACAACATCATCACCATCGCCACTCCCGAGGAGAACGCCTACGCCGACATCCGGACGCAGCGTGGATGGAAGCGGGCGAATGAAGGAATCGGCCGCTACCTTGCATCACCGGAATCGAAAACGATGTCGCTGGCGGAATACGTGATACACACCTCCGGAGCGACGCGGCTTCCCGACACGACAATCAACGGCTACGAATGCACGGTGCTGCAGAAGGGGGTGCAGGGCATGACGATCACGAACTGGATCTGGCGAGGCATCGTTATCCGCGAGCATCTGGTATCGCCGCGCGACTCGGTGGAATATTTCGTCGAGCCCGTCGAGATCATCCCCGACATCGACGTCCCCGACTCCACATTCCGTTTCCCGGCCGGCTACCAGATCGACGCGTACGTCCCACCGGCAACAAAACCGTGAGAAGAATTTTCGACCGGAAGAGCGGCGGGGAATGTTCGATACAGCCCCCGCTCTCCCTTTGCGCCTTTGCGTGAGATTTCATTCCAATCGCCGGCAGATTACGCTCCCCGCCGCCGCTTCGTTTCCCATCGTCCCTTCTTCTCCTCCACCTTCATCTCATCCAGCAGTGAATCGAGGCGCTGGAAATTTCCCTCCCACAACTGCCTGTAATCCTCCAGCCATGCGGTAGCCTCGGCCAGCGGCCTCGCCTCGATGCTGCACGGCCTGCGCTGCGCATCGCGACCACGCGAGATCAACCCGGCGCGTTCCAGCACCTTGAGGTGCTTGGAAATCGCGGGGAGGGTCATATTAAACGGTTCCGCCAGTTCCTTCACCGAGGCATTGCTCGTGCTCAGGCGCGCAAGGATGGCGCGGCGCGTAGGATCGGCCAGCGCGGCGAATATGGTGCTGAGATGATCGTGCGACACGTGTACTATGCTTTCCGGTTCATTACGATTTCGATCAACATACGGAATCTCTCCGACGGCCATATCCGTGACGACCCGGCAATTCCCTCCCACCGGCCACCCCCATCATCTCCTCCACACCTCCCGGCTTTTGCCTTTTGCCTTTTGATTTTTGACTTTTACCCTCCGTCTCTACCGCGTCAGCACCACGAAATTCAGGTACAGATACACAAGCGGCGCCACGAAGAGCAGGCTGTCGAACCTGTCGAAGAGGCCGCCATGACCCGGGATGAGGTGGGATGAATCCTTGACCCCCGCATCGCGCTTGATATGGGATTCCGCCAGATCGCCAAGCTGGCCGAACACGCCAGCGATCAGGCCGATCACCGCGGCATCCGCCACGGTCAGATAGGGAAGGAACCACTGCCCCATGCCGATCATGATTGCCACCGCGCCGAGAGCTCCGGCCACCGATCCCTCCCATGTCTTCTTTGGCGATATCCGCTCGAAGAGCTTGTGTCTTCCCAGCGCCCGCCCGGCGTAGTACGCGGCGGAATCGCACGTCCAGATCGTCACCATTATCGCGAGCACGGTGAGCCCGCCGAGTGCATCCGACCGCTCCGCCAGCGAACCATCGAGCCCCTGCAGATAGCGTCCGAACGGGATCTCGGACGCAAAGAGCTGCCGCAGACCGACGACCGTGGAAAGGAAGAGCGCGATATAGGTGATCCCCGCGAACGTCGCCACGTTGTTCAGCAGCGGGCTTCCCTCTCTGCGGAACATCTGGTCGATCATCGTGGCGATGGCGAAGATGAGAAGCACGCCGAGCATCAGCGTGAACCGGGCAAGCATCACCGTCAGGTCGGTCGGCGCCACGCCCGTCACCCGCAGCAGCAGATCGTCGGAGACGCCGTGCATGAATGCGAACGAGAGCAGGAGCCCGGCCGCCACGCCCAGCCGCTTGTTCGGGAGCGCCCCGCGTTTTTCGGTAAGCCAGTAGAATTCGATCAGAGCGCCGGTGCTAATGGCGGCCACGAAGACGAAGAAGTACCAGCCGCCGAGCCAGATGGAGCCGAGCACGATGGGAATGGCGATCACTGCCGTGACGACGCGCATCAGCGCATTGCCGTGACGGCGTTCAAAACTGGTCGGGCCGTGCGGCCAGCCGCGCAGATCGGATTCGGACATGGTTTCGTATCAGAGGAGATTGGAGAATGGCCGGCAACGTATCTGAAGGACATCGGCGTGATCCGGCTTATCCGTTCGCGCCGTAACTTCCGGCGTTGCGGGAATCGCCGGGGTCGTCGCCGGCTTCATCCTCTTCAGATGCGCCGGGGTAGTTCGCGGCGGGATCATCAGGGGGAATCCGGAGAATCGCCTCGGCTTCCGCAAGCAGCGTCGCGGGAACGAACACCTTTGCGACAGCCAGGGCGCCGACGGTGAAATTGCGGGTGCTGTCCACCTGCGAGAGCACGAACGCCGGGATGCCCCCGGCCTGCAGCCTGCCGGCGACCAGCCGCGCCTCGATCTCGGTGCTGACGGTACGAATGATTCGCCATTCAATGTTCTCGTCCAGCTCGTCGGAGACGGCGTCGCCGAGATCTTCGGAGCAGAACGGGCAGCGCTCGTACTCGTCGGAGACGGCGTGCAGGCAGGTCGGACAGAGTGTCATACGGCTGAGGTCATTCCTGAATGGCGCGGAGACATGGAAGAGCGCTCCGGCTGCGACAATCTACGTGCGGCCCCACCGATTGCCAAGCCCGGCCGCATATCGATGACGAACGGCAGATGCCGGAGACTGAAGGGAGCGCAATGTTTCGCGCGCCCGTGACGTCTTGAAACCAGGGCGCCGCCTCCGCCGGCTGCGCAGCATTACGAGAATCCGGTCCGGCGGTGAAGGCGCCCGCGGTGGCCACGGCCCCATCCCCACCGATTGCCCTCGCGGCCATTGTGGGCCCAGCGACGATATGCTATTTTTCGATCTTCAATGAACCAGCAGACCATTTCCAACCTGGCTACCGCGGCGGGACGATCGGCCTACCAGGAGTACTGGCACGATCTTGTTGTTGACCAGCGCAGCGCAGTGCTTCCATCCCTGTGGCAGCTCTGGCGTACGGCTGCGTTCGGCAACGAATTCCGTGTGCTCTCCACCGATACATCCTACAAGATCGGTCATCCGCTCGGCATGCGCGTGGGGACACGGATCTTCATGGAGGAGATCATCGTCCGGCACTACTACAACAATGTGCAGGCGCTGGTCTACTTCGGTGCGGTGATCCTGCTGGTCTTCCTCGGACTCCGCTTTGCGGGGCTCCTCTCGGAGCGCGTGGCGCTGATCGGCATCGCCATCGAAGCGTTCATGCTGCTGATGCTCTTCACGATGCTCTTCTATGCGCCGGATGAGGATACGGTCCCCCAGGCGGGAGGCGCAGCGAATACGGAGGGAGCCGGCGAAGGCGACGACGCGCATGCGGATCGCGAGGTCATCCGCGAGGTACTGGGTGAACTGGAGGATATCGGAAATTCGTACGCCGGCCTTGCCAGACGGCTCGAACAGTCGGCGAAGGCGCAGGAGGAAAGCCTCCGCGAGCTTTCGCAGCGCGTATCGGCGATTCAGGGGCTCAATCTTCTGGAATCGCACGCGGAACGGCTGGAGACCACAAACTCGCTTCTGACGCAGCTCGTCAGCTCCATCGATTCGATGAACACCCGCATCGACATGCTCTTCGGCAAGGAGCTGGAATATTACGTCCGCCGCGAATTCGAACGGCTGGTGAATCGCGACGGCCATGCCGACGCGGCAGCGCATCCAGCGCCGGTGGCACAGCGCAGGGAGTCGCGACGATGAAGCCGGCCGGACAGATACGGCCCCTCCCCCGCCGCAGAAAGGCCTCGATCGAGATCTACTTTGTCCTCTATCTCTCCGCGATCATCCTTCTGCTCGGCACCACGCCATCGCGCCAGCACGACGACGAGGCCGAGCTGGAGCAGGCGATCCTTCATCTTCTTGCGCCGGATTTCCGCGTGCGGGTGGAGAAGAGCGCGCTCCTCTACAGCTTCATTCCGGCAGGCATCACGCTCGATACCGTGGGGGCTAACCTGCGCCGCGACAGCATGAATCTCGTGGTGGCGCGCGGCAGATTCTCCTCCGTCCGATTCTCCATCGTCGCCATCGAGGATAGCGGCACCGGCGAAACGCTCCCCCCCGAGGCGCATGCAAGGCTCGTGCGGCGCGACGATCGCACGGCGCTCTTCCAGTGGAAGCCGATGCCGTCGGATCGCAATACGGTCTACCGCGTAACGGTGGTTGGCACCGCCATTCCGCTCCCGCCGGCCGATATGAAACCGGAACTGCGCAAGCGCGTGACCGATGTGATGGAACGCTACGGCACGGTGAGCGATTCCGTCACCTTCACGGTGAACACCTTCGCCCTGCGCGATCAGTCGATGGTGCGGCGCGTGGCGCTCCTACAGACGCCGACGCTCGGGCGCGGAGCGGACGCCGATACATCCCTCATGGCATCATCGCAGGCGGACGCCGCCGATCCCTTCTCCTTCGGCACGCCATTCGAGCTTCAGACGACGACGCTGGAAGTTCCCGCGGTGCAGGGAGGCATCTGGCGGAACCGCGTGACGCTTTCGGGAAATGCCTCGTTCAATGATCTGCGGCTTCAGGTGGAGCCGCCGGGCGTGCAGGTGACATCGAAGACCCCGACAATGATCGAGCTCAGCGGATCAGCGCCGATGACAGGCGAGCTACCGGTACGCATCACCGCGCGGCGCGATTCGGACGGACGGACGGGAACCATTAATTTCGTCGTCAGGTCCGCAAAGCTGCCACCGCCGGATATCGCGCGGTCGATGTTCGTCGGACAGAGCTATCGGCTCGATTTCTCGGCTCCGGGCATTCCGGATGGGTATATCGCGGTGGAGGTGGTCGAGAATGACAAGGTCGTGGTGAGCCGGAATGATCGGAGGGCGCTGGTTGTCTACCAACCGTCCGCATCGGGCCGGGTCAATTTTATCCGCTACCTCAATGGCCAGCGGCTGGATGCCATGGACGCGGAGCTGCGCCCGCTGCCGCTGCCGGTGGTGCAGGCGCCGAAACGGCAGTCGGGATCGAACGAGGTGATGGTAACGACGGTCGCGTACGGCATGGTGGGGGGGATGCCGAATCGCTGCCGGCTTCATGTACTGGAGGGGAATGCATCCGATCCTGAACAGATGGATCTGCGCTATGACGAGAAGAGCAAGACGACCACGCAGATCTGGAAGCTACGGCCGCGGAGCGTCGGCGAGGAGTTCTGGTTCCGCATTTATGCGCTCGACCAGCGGGGAAGCGGATCGGGGAAATCGACGCCGCAGAAATATTCCATGGATGCCTTTGGTGAATAATTCGCTCCGCACGTTCGGACTTCTCGTTGCAATGGCCGCCTTCAGCTCCACTCTTCGGGCGCAGGAGGTGTTCCGCGCAAGCTGGACGATACAGGACCGGGCGCACGGGCTCTCCCAGGATATCGCGAGAGATGTGATCGAGCGCGCCAACGACTGGCTGACGAAGGATGATCCCGATCAACCTGTCGCACGACTCGATGATCCTCTGCGTGTGACGATCGTGGGTGAGATTTCCCCGGTGAGCGGGCTTGTACAGCCCAGGCTGCGACGGCTGGTGATGGGGACGATCGTCATCGACACGAGCTTCGGGGAGTTTCTCCCGCCGGAAATCATCACAAACCTTGTACGACGCGATCATCTCTGGCGCGATGAGCAACTGGTGATCTACAACGAAGCGCTCTCGCCCATCTCTCCGGTCGCCGGCGGAGATGCGGATTCCATCTCTCTTCGTTACAGTCTCGCTTTCTCCGAGGACCATCGCTCGCGATTCCGGATCGCTCTCGATGAGAGCAGCTATCGGGTGTCCGACGACATGGAGGCATGGGCGGGTTTCGGATATGAAGAGATAATGCTGCCGGACTTCAGCTACGGCCGTATCAGGGCCGGCATCACATACGATGCGCTGAGGATCTGGGGAGAGATTCCGGCGGCGGCAGGATCGCATGGCAACGTATTTCTGGCGCGTGGGCTGGAGGGAGCATACGGCCTCGGCGTCTCCTTCGAGGACCGCTGGCTCGGCGGGGGGCTCTCCATCGCCGACATCTCCGAACGGATTGGTCCGGCGGCGGTGAACGGTGACACCACCTATTATCTTGCCAAGGCCGCAACGCTCTACGGTACGCTTCCCATCCAGCTCGCCATGCTGGACTACATGCCGCTGCGTGTGAAGGTCGGTGTGCTTTATCACCAGGCCGGCGAACTTCCGGCGCCGGGCGGTGACGGTCCTCGGGAGCCGGTGGCCGATGCTCTGAACAGACTGAGGCTGATGGCGCGCATCGAGTACGCCGCGGTCGATGATGATGGCTCGCAACGCCGCCGGATGGCGATCGCCGCCGCGATCGCCGCAGATACCACCGGCACCAGCATCATGGCCTCCTATCAGGAACGGATCTCCTCCAGCTTCGGCGTGCGCGTCGCGGCCGCCGCACACGGCCTGTTCGGCAGGCGTGATCCATTCCTTCCCCCCTTCTCTGTCACGATCTCCCCCATCATCTCTATCTGGTAGGTGCCGCCGTGTTTCGCTTCCATCCGATTTCTCTCCGATGGTTCGGACGACCGGCCCGCCAGCGCCGCCGCATCCCGCATGGCATGCCACGTACGCTCCTCATCGCCCTTGCGCTCATCGTTTCGCTCCCCCCCCTTCTCCCCGCCCAGCAGGTGCGCGAGTGGAAGCTGACCGAGCGGGCGCTGCATAGTCGCACCACGGCCGCGCTGAGCCGCTACTATATGTTCGTCCGGGCCGACAGCCTCCGGCTCCGCTATCTCCGTAACAACGCACCACATATGCTCTACCGGCTGCGCGCGCGCATCGGGGCGAACGATTCGCTCGGGCAGATCATTTCCATTTCGCTCGGGCAGATCATCCTCTATCCCTCCACGGCCATTCGCATCGCTCTCGGCGAGGAGCTATACGCGGAGCTTGTGGCCTCGCGCCGCACCGCGACCGGCGAGCGGACAGTGATCGAATGGGACAATTTCGGCCATGACTACTGGGAGAACGGCAGCAGCGCGATCATTTCGCTCGATCGTGCCGATTGGCGCATCTCACCGCTGATCGGCGCATTCGCGCAGATCGGGGCACCCGAGTCGAACCTCGACTGGTGGAGCGACGGCACGTGGCGGCTTGGCGTGAACGCACCGGCCTGGGAACTTTCCGTGCTGATGCCGTTTGGTGGCGGAGCCACAGGGGTGGGGCCTCTCCGCGCCCGACTCCTGGCCCCCGGCTACGGAGCGGCGGCGATGGTGCGCGCCGGTCCGCTGACCGGCCGTGCACGATTCACGGGACTTGGCGATGCAGCCTTCGATGCGCCGAGCGTCACCGGCGCTGTCTACGTCCATGCGCTCTCCGGACAGGCCACCTACTCCGATGTCCGCGAAACCCCCTTCGGCATCATCCGCAGCGACATCGGAGCGGGCTACGAGGAATACACGCTCATCAGTCGCACGGATGGTACGATACATGCCGACAGCGTCATCGGACGTTTCTCCCCGCTGGTCGATCTGACCTGGATCAGTGCCCAGGGAAACATGCGTGGCAGCATCGGCTGGCGCGACATGTCGCCCCGTGCATCCTTCAGCATCCGCCTGACGGAACTGCTCTGGCTTGAGGCCCGGCTTTCCGGCGCCGGCCTCTTCCGCGATCGCACCCCCTTCGAGCACCCGGCCTACCTGTTCATCACACCGAGGGTAAGGTTGTAGGAGAGAAGGCAAAGGTCAAAAGGCAAAAGGCAAAAAAGTAGAGGGGGGCCAGTAATCCTCCGGTAAATTCCGCAGCACACCCCTCACCGACAGCACCCGGAACCGCTTCACCCACCACATGCCCACATCCCGTAGCATACCTCTCATCCGCACCCACGCACTCCCTCCTCCCCCGCAACGGCCCGACTTTTGCTCCCCCATTTTTGCCTTTTGCCTTTTGCCCTTTGACTTTTGCCTTTTGATTCCCATGAAGAACAGCACATCCCGTCCAACGCTCGTCCTGATCCACGCCTTCCCCCTGAACAGCGCAATGTGGGAACCGCAACGTGAAGCGCTTGCGGAGCACGCCGAAATCATCACCCCCGATCTCCCCGGATTCGGCAACGAACCCCGTCTGGATGGCGAGGAATTCTCCATGGCGCTGGCGGCGCAGTTCATCGGACATGAACTTGATGCACGTAACATCGGCCGATGCGTCATCGGGGGACTTTCGATGGGCGGCTACGTCGCGTTCCAGTGCTGGCGGCTCTTCGGCGAGCGCATCACCGGCCTGATCCTCGCGGATACGAAGGCTTCCGCCGACACGGAGGAGACAAGGAACGGACGCTACAAGGCGGTGGAGCGGATCGGCGCCGGTGAGTATGACGCCTATATCGACGAGACGATCGAAAAACTTCTCTCCGCGAACACCCGGCGCGAGCGCCCGCAGGCGGAGCAGGCCGTGCGGAAGATCATCCGAAGCTCACAGCCGGAATCGCTGGCCCCTCCGCTTCTCGGCATGGCCGGACGTCCCGACTCCACGCCGCTGCTCCCGACGATCGACGTGCCCACCGCTCTCATCTTCGGCGAGGATGACGCGATCACCAGCGTGGAGGAGGGAAGAAAGATGGCCGAAACCATCCCCGACGCCAGACTGACGATCGTGAAGAACGCGGGGCATCTCTCGAACATCGAGAACCCTGAGGAATTCAACGCAGCGGTGATGAATCTGCTGCAGCGGGTGGCGGCGAAGGTGTGAAATGCTGAGCGTCATCGCTTTCGACGGAAATCAGGTAGGGACACCGGCGCGGCAGATATATACATTGACCACCGCCGACGAGGACACGATGCGGCATTTCCGCCACCCCTGTTCCGCGGATCAGTTCCGTCGCGCCCGGTACTCCCGCACGGCGATCTCGTGCTCGCGCGCGGTGCGGCTGAAGGTATGGGCGCCGGTGCCGTCCGCCTTTGCCACGAAGTAGATATAGTCGTGCTTCGCCGGGTTCAGCACGGCAAGGATGGAGGCGCGCCCGGGGTTGTTGATGGGGGTCGGCGGAAGCCCCTTGTACATGTAGGTGTTGTAGGGACTGTCGAGCTCCAGATCACGGTAGAAAAGCTGGCGCGGGCCATCCGGGATCACGTACTGTATCGTTGGATCGGCCTGCAGCTTCATATCGCGCCGGAGCCGGTTCAGATAGACCCCTGCGATCGTCTCGCGCTCCGATGCCACACGCGCCTCTCCCTCCACTATCGACGCGAGCACGATGGCATCGTACGACGTCAGGTCAAGTTCGGCGGCCTTCTTCTTCAGCTCATCGGTGTAGAACGACCGGAAGAGCTCGGCCATGCGTCGCAGAAGCGTCGCAGGCTTCTCGCCCCAGAAGATGAAATAGGTATCGGGCAGCAGATAGCCCTCGGCGGTGGAGGCATTGATGCCGATCGTCTTCAGGAATTCCCGATCGTTCGCCAGCGTCACGATCGCGGCGGAATCGCAGCCGGCTTCACGCGCGGCGATCGACGCGATGCGCCGGATGGTGATCCCCTCCGGAAACGTCACCTTGACCTTCACCGTCGATCTCCCCTCCACCAGCGCTTCGAGCAGTTCACGCTGCGATGTATTGCGGGCGAACCTGTAGGTCCCGGGCTTGATACTGGCGTCATTGCCTGTCGTCACCGCCAGCACCTTGAACGCGACGCGGCTGCCGATAAGCCCCGCCGATTCCAGCGAGTCCAGCACCTCGGGAAACGTCGCTCCCTCGGGTATCCTCACCATCACGTCGGCGGCCGTTCCGGCACGGAACCAGATCTCCCAGGCGAAATACGCGCCCACAGCGATAATGACCAGCAGAATTGCAACAATAAGCTTGCGCATCATGGAGTTTCTTGCAATGCGAATCGCACGATCGTACTTTTTTCGGTCCGGAACGGGAAACACTCCGGCGTCAACTCATCGTCTTCGATGAAAGAGAGCCTATGAAGATATGCGAGCATCGGCGTATCGTCCCATCAGAACGTCCTTCAAACGAATCTCACTACGAATGCCCGCTGGCCGCAGCTTTACGATGACAATTCCACTGCTCGTTATTCTGTTCCTCACACATCCGGCATCGGGCCAGGATGGCGGCTCGCGCCATTCCCGGACCGCCGCGGATTCGCTGCGCATGGCGCAGGATTCGATCGTCGCGGCGGCGAACCAGGCCATCGCCCGCGATTCGGCGCTGATCGACGAGTACCAGAAGATCATTGCCGTGCTCAAGGGCCGCAGGCATTATGACGAGGAGCTTCTCCTGGCGGAGAAGATGGTGGCGGCCAATCCGGCCGTGCCACTTGCCTACTACAGCTATGGCGATGCCCAGCTCGACAACATTCTTCCCGAACAGGCGATCACCAGCTTCTCGAAGGCGCTCCTGATCCAGCCGACGTTCGTCCGCGCGCGCGTGACGCTCGCCGAGGCATACATGATGCTGAAGTTGTATGATACGGCGCTGGCGCATCTTGATACGGCAATCATGCACAATCCCCGCTATGCCCAGGCTCACGTCCAGCGGGCCACGCTGCTCACCCAGCTCGGGAGAGAATATGAGGCGCTGGAGAATTACCGCGCGGCCTCGGAGCTCCTCCCAGACTCATTCACGCAGTGGCTGAAGTTCGGCAGGCTGCTCGTCAGGATGAACCAGTATGATGAAGCGATCAGCACACTGGAATACGCCATCACGCTGAATCCCGAATCGTCGGACGCCCACTATCTTCATGCCCAGGCGCTGGCGGGGGCGGGGAGGAACAAGGAAGCGATCCAGGCATACAACAACTTCTGGATGCATTTCCCGCGCGATCATCGCGCCCTGGAGGCGGAGCGGATCGCCCGTGAGATGGCCGGGCAGCCGTAGCACCGAAACGACGGCACGTTCCGGCCGTCGTCATCGGCTGTTCCAACGACGGGAAGATCCCTTCCCCAGCCCGATGCGCCCGGCAGTAAGGAATCCGCTCGCCTGCGCCGACCCGGACACATCAACCATCCCACGTTCATCCCCCTGATCCTTCCTCCCACGACAAAGCCCAGCCGGCGGCGCCGACTGGGCTCGTACATCTCGCGTGCCGGGAGATTATTACTTCGTCCCGTAATCGAAATCGACCACGAAGGTGAAGCGCAGCGTATTGGCCAGCGGGTGCGCCTCCTCGATCGTATTGATATAGCTGAAGTCGAAGCCGTACATGTCGTAGCGGAGTCCGGCACCGAAGGTGAAGAACCTGCGATTGCCGCCGGCAGTGGTTTCGGTGAAGTAGCCGGCACGGAGCGCCACAAGCTGCTCGTACCAGTACTCCATACCCATCGACCATTCCACTCCCTTGCCATTGCCCCAGGCCGTAAAGAGCGACTTCGGCACCGGATCGACCTCGTCGATGCTGGGACGGTTCACCAGCAGCTTGGTCATGTCTATGGCGAAGGTCAGATCGTTGAACTCATCCTCAAGCAGATGAAGGCCGAGCCCCAGGCGGAGCGTGGTCGGCAGAGGATCGGCCTGTGTAACGTCCACGTAGTGAATCTTCGGGCCGATATTGGCGAAGTTGCCGCCGATGTTCAGAAAATCCTCCGGCATGCCCCAGTCGGTCTTCGGCGTCCAGAGCGCGCCGATATCGAACGCGACGCTGCGGCCGATGCCCGGCTTCTCGTTCCCCACGGTCACGCTCGACAGGTTCGACTGGATATACCTGGCCTGCACACCGACGCCGACATCTTCACCAACCATCGAGGAATATCCCGCGCCGATAGCGAACTCAAGCGAGCGGAACTTCGCCCCCTGCTGGCCGGTTTCAAACGTCTGCTGGAATTCGCCGAGATCAAGAAAGATCAGGTGGCCATTGATGGTGCCGTTAAGATCCTCGACATAGGTGGCGCCGTTGAGGTAGGAGTAATGCAGATCGGCATTGAACTGCGGCAGCCACTTGGAGTAGGTAAGGCTTACCTGGGTATGCTTCTGGTAGGCAAGGCCGCCGACATTATAGAACGTTGCGTTGATGTCCTTTGAAATCCCGGTTCCGACCTCGCCCATTCCTCCGGACCGCGCGTTCGGCGGAATGATAAGGAAGGGGACGGCGGAGCCGCCGGAACCACCGGATACCTGCGCCGATGCCGTTACAGCCGCAAGTAGGAACAGGGAAAACGCCGGAGTCAGGCGGCGATGGAAAGGGAACCGCATCAATGTAGTCCTCATAGAGATCGAATAACTGGAGTTCTTACATGCCGAAGATGATACAGCCAGTGCACACCCATTGTCATCCCATGCGTAACAGTATGACTATCGACTCAGAACCGGATTGTAGGTGACGCAGAGACTGCGCTGTAAGATGTTCGCGTGTGATTCGATAGGAAACCGCCTCTATGAGAGTTTGAACCGAAGCGAATATAGCCGCCTGCGAAAGCTCCGAACAAGAGATTTCTCCCGCACCTCCCGCCGAACGGCGGGGCCTGCCACTGCGGCGAGCAACGGCCATTCTATAGTTAAACCCGTATGACGCCGGAAAGTTCCATCCCGGGAAGTTTTTTCCGGAGCCCGGCGTCTGGAACGCCGTTCCGGATATACTAGAGCCAGCCCTGCTCGCGATACCATGCCACGGTCCTCATCACCCCCTCCTCGATTGAAACAAGCTGCCGGTAGCCAAGCTGCTCCTTCGCCTTTTCGACCGAACAGATCCAGTAGGGACGAGTGATATCGCGCCCCTTCTCGAAGTTGAAGACCGGCGGCTTCTTCTGGAAACGCCCCAGGAACCCGCTCATTCCCCCGGCGACATACACCAGCGAATGGGGAACCCGAAGGTTTATCGCCCGTTCGCGACCGTAGACCCGCGCCGTCACCCTTCCCACCTCGTCCCAGGTATAGAACTCCTCCGAACTGATGAAATAGGCCTCCCCCTCCCCTGCCGGGCTTTCCCCGGCCAGCACGAATCCCCGCACCAGATCCTCCACATGCACCAGGCTCACCAGTTTCCTGTCGAACCCGATAAGCGGCGCAATGCCGCGAGCCACCATCTGAAAGAAGCGGAAGATTTCGGCGTCGCGCTGGCCGTAGACCGCCGGAGGTCTGACGATCGTCAGGGGCAGCTCCCCCATGCGCGCAGTCACCTCGCGTTCAGCCGCGGCCTTGCTTTCACCGTAGGTGGTGATGGGACGGAGCGGAGCCGATTCGTCGAGCGCCGCATCCGGTCCCGACGACGGGCCTGCGGCCGCCTGGCTGGAGACATGCACCAGCCGTTTCAGGTTCGGATTGGCATCCTTCACCGCCTCCAGCAGATTCCGCGTGGCCACCTGGTTCGCCTCGAAATAGCCAAGGCGGTTCCGCGCCGATGTGGCGCCGGCCACGTGATAGATATAATCGACGCCGGCCACCGCTCTGCGAAGCGATTCCGGATCGTTGAAATCGGCCGTGACACGCTCCAGCGGCAGATGCCGGATGTTTCTGTCACTTGACGTGGCGCGCATCATCACCCGGAGATCATATCCCTTCGCGTGCAGATGATCCGCCAGATGGCTGCCGATGAAGCCCGTGGCCCCTGTGATCAATGCTTTCATGCTTCCCCGCACCTGTCGAAACTCCCCCGCCACCGGAATGGATGGGAGGGTCGGCCAAGTTACAGAATGCAGGCTCCCCCCGAGACCACCGTTCCTTTATTTTTTGTCACATCGCCGCAGTTGCTCGTATATCGTTCGGAAGAGGGCGTGCATTTCGGAGGAATCCGGCACATGGCTGGCCTGGAGCCGGCGGATCACCTCCTGCGGTTCGTCGCCGTAATTGCAGCGCACGGGGCAATCCGGCTTCCCCAACCTGCTGTAGCGGCTGTGCCACCCGAACTCCCTGCCATCGGCGAGCAACTTGCAGATGGACATTTCCCCGAGCTTCCGGTAGCTTTCGAACTGCGCCTCATCGAACCACTGATCGCTCGTACTCTGCTGTGGGAACTTATCGTTCTCCAGCCCGTACTGCCGTATATCCACCGTCTCACTGCCGGTCAGCACAGGCTTCACCACGACGATATATCCGGTGCGTTCCTCGATCGAATCCGTTTGCTCCTTCGCGTCGGCCGGTTCCGCCGGCGCCCCCTGCATACTCCTCCGCGTTTCCTTGATGAACCTGTAATGTGTCTCGGAATAGGTGAATGTCCCTGCGACATAGTGAGCGGGCGCACGACGATCGGCCCCTTTTCCCGTAGTGGTGACCGGCCCGACGTCGAGATCGAACTCCGTCCCGAAATCGATGCGGCAACGACGGATGGCATCGCCGAGATCAGCAAAGCATGGAGCCGGATCGGTGCCGCAGTCGATCAGCAGAATGCAGCGGCACCCGCGCTCCACCAGCGCGTAGATCCCGGTGTTGTCGAAATGCCCGCCGTCGGTCAGATAGCAGAAGCTGGAGAGATCGTTCGTCTGCGACAGGAACTCCCGCAGCGTCAGGAAGGGCCAGAGCCGTGCCTGCGTGGAATCCCAGGCCCCCTGGTTCGGCGTGGGCGCCCAGTAACCGAGCCGCACGTTGAAGAGCGTCATCAGCATCGCCAGCGCCGCCGTCGGCGTCTTCGCCCCCATGTTCGGGCTCGCCGCCGCGCCGGAGGTCGAAACCGCCGTCCCCAGCATCATCATCCCCCCCATGAACCCGTTGGTGGGACGGAACCCGGTCCGCAGCGATCCGCAGTAGTTCTGCGTCAGAATGAAGTTTGCGGCGGAGCGCTGCGCCGTCGCGAGATCGCGCCCGCCGACAAGATTGAGCGTGGCGTTGATGACATGATATGGCCCGCCACGCCGGCAGTTCCGCAGTTCGGCGAGCGGGATATCATCGCCGACGACGGCCTCTCTGATCCTCCGCTGCGATCGGTGCCGCCGCGGATTCGATGCGCCGAGATACGCGCGCGTCAGACGGGCCTTGTAGAACGTATGCAGCGAGAGCATGTTCGGGTCCACGGTCCAGCCGATGGCGATGGTCCAGCTCAGCAGCGCCGTGACGAGGCCGAACGCGGCATGCATGCGCAGCAGCCACTGATTACCCTCCGAGAATTCTCTCGCCCTGTCCCACTCCACGTAGCTGATGGAGAGCAGAACACCCAGAACCACGAGCACGCCGGTGAGAAGGCCTAGCGAGCGCGTATTCCGTCCCGCCCCCAGCCAGAGCTCCACCAGCAGATACATAAGCGAAAAGCCGATACCGAAGAGCACATACGCCGTCAGGTTGCGCGTTGCATCCTTCAGCAGCCAATGTCCGACATCGGCGATCACATTCGGCGACTGCACCAGCACGATGCTGACGGCGAACAATATGATGAAGAACAGGGCGACGGCGAGCAGCACCAGTTCCCAGGGAAGCCAGTGGCGCACACCGACCGGTGATCTGCGCGGTCCCTTCCATGCCCATACGAATCTGCTGGCGAGCCCCGGCCGGGGAGGCATGACGCGACGGAAACCGAGCCGGACCAGCAGCAACGTAACGGTGATGCCGGTGATGACGATGGACATGTACCGGGGAGCGGGATGCGACCTTATCAGCAGTATGCGCAGCATGCTGTCGCTCCACTCGCCGATCAGCGTGTCACCATCAGCGAGAAGCGGGCCGTAGAAGGAGCCGGTACAGATCGACCACATTCCTCTGCCGACGAGCAGCACGATCAGCACCACGGCGACCGCCAGCAGCGCAGGCCCCACCTTATTCTTCCCGACCCGGCGGAATGCAGAAGAGCCGGGAAGGAGCGGGCCGGAGGCGAATTTCATCTCGTACCATATAAAAATGAAGCAGAGCAGCACGCCGAGAAATGTGATGTAGTGCAGTGGCTTGCTCCTCATCACCACCTGCTTGATGTCGTGCCCGCCGGGCAGCACCAGCGCCGCCAGCGCGCCATGCCCCCACCACGCCACCAGCAGCCCCAGCATGACGATCAGCAGCGTGGGCGTGACGGTGAAAATGATCCCTGACACTCTCGTCGGGGGTTCTGAACGTTCGCGCTCGCCGCCGCCGGTGGGCGAGGCCTTGATGAGCGTATAGATGGTTCCGGCAGCGGTCAGCAGAAGCGCCCCCCATCCCCCCGCACTGGTCACGTACTCGTTGAGGAACTTGATCCTGGCGGGATGGTAGAATATCACATTGACGAGTTCGTGGCCGAAACCGGCGAACGCCAGCACGACGGCCAGACAGCAGCCGATGACGAGAAGCGTGGTATGTATCCGCACGAGCTGGTTGCGCCGCACCTCACGGCGGAGCGGCAGGCTGACGGAAGCATCCGTATCGTCTCTGCAATACGGATGTCGAAGCTTCCCCGCATGGCAGCCGAACCACAGAAGCCCGATCCCCACCACGGACCAGCAGATAAGAGGCGCGGGATGCACCCACCACAGCAGCATGTCACGTATCTCGCGGCCGGCCAGCCCCGACGCTTTCAGCTCCCCGGAAATATCCCTCTTGAAGATCAGAAAGAGGCAGATGCCCAGTGTGACGACCGCGATGAGCTCCACCCACGGCATCACCTTGTTGCGCAGCGCCGCCGCCTCCTGGCCGTTCATGATCCAGGCGATCACGACGAGGATGATCCAGCCGACGATTGGCAGCAGAGGCTGGACGGCGGCGCCGGCGCGCACGAGCAGCACATGCGCGCTCGAAACGCTGTGCTTTTCCCGTACGGCGGCTGTATCACGTTGCGCAGCGACGGTTGTATCGCCGGGACTGGTGGCGACGATGGGACGTTCATGGATGAAATCGGGCGATGTGGAGGGATGCCCCAGGAAGTAGAGCTGGCCCAGCAGCATCACCGCCATCAGGATCGGTATGAGCACCATCCATGCGAGCGCCAGATTGCGCGTGACCACGGCGGCGGCACGCCACGTATCACCGCTCAGCGCCCCGCGTCGCGGCGTGAGATAATTTGCGAACAGGCGCAGATGGTGGATGGGATCATACCATACATTTGCGGAACCATCGGCATGCTGTTCCGCAGCGACGGGAAACTGCCGTGGTTCATCGCGCCTCCCCTTTTGCCCGGGAAGTTCGGCCGGCTCGGTGCCGGTGCCCGGCCACACGGAATTGTGGCGTTCCTGCTCGATTTCCTCACAATAAGGAAAGACCATCCGCCGGGGATCGGATATGCTCCTGAAGCACTCCTTGAAATGCTCCTCCAGCAGTAGCCTGTTCAGGAAAACGCCCTCCCAGCTCACCGTGGTGGACGGATCGCCATCCGAAACTTTTCCGCCGTCGCTCCCAGACTGGTGTACCGACTCCTTGAGCACCTTGAAAGACTTGCTGATCGTACTGTCGGATTCGTCCGGCAATCCGTCGTAGAGCAGTTTCCGGGAGATTACTCTGTTCAGAACTTCCGAGATGAAGCGAACATCCTCGTTCGTGACATATCCCCGACTCCAGATCTCATGCAGCGCCTGGCGTTCATCATCCTGACAGGAATCGGACACACGCGACGCCAGATTGTTGTCATTGTGCCCGGCCTTCAGGAGTTCGTTCAGGAATTTCAACGGGTTGGAAAGATCGGCCGCGGTGAAATATGGCTCCCGTGAAAGCCAGGCGCTCCACCACCCTCCGAAATATCCTCCCCCCGAAACGGTTGAAAGATAGTCGAAGCCCGCCAGCACCCCCTGGTCACTGAGGGCCTGCGCGGCTCCGAGACAGAATGTCGCGCTCCGGATGCCGCCGCCGGAGAGGGCAAGTCCTATGAGATTGTCAGGGGGAGGGGGAGGATGGGGGTTCTGTGCGCTGCCGGGGTTCTGTGCGCTGCCGGGGTTCTGTGCGCTGCCGGGGTTCTGTACGCTGCCGGGGTTCTGTACGCTGCCGGGGTTCTGTACGCTGCCGGGGTTCTGTGCGCTGCCGGGATTCTGTACGCTGCTATCCCTGACATAGTCCCGGAGAGCGGCAAGGAATCGTCGTCGCCGTCCGATCTCATCCCATTCTTCGCGGAGCACAGCCTTGAGATCGGATGGACCCACGGCATTGCCGCCGGGATCGTGTGGAGCAGTATCCATGCGATGTTTCCACTGCTTTGGGTGTACGGGGGGAGGTTGAATGGTAAAACGCGGGGGTGTTCGGGATTTTTGTACGCTGATCGAACATCAGGCTATCAGCCGGAAAGCTCTTATGCAGGGAAATGGCGGCGGCACATGTCCCTCCATCATGGTTTTTCGGTGATCGGCTTTCCGGAGAGGAGAATATCACGCAAAGGCGCGAAGAACGCAAAGGGACAAGGTTGCCCTGTATGGCCTCTGCGGCCTCTTCCAATCCAGTCGAAAACTCTATAATCCTCCCAGCATCGTGGAACCACTGTCCTGAAGCAGACGCGCAAGCGTGCCGAGCGAACCCTGGGCAAGGTCAACGAGAGGGCCGAAGAAGGTGGGAAGACCGAGAAGAAGCGTGGCGGCCGCAAGCACGCCAAGGACTGCCACCGTCCCCGTGCCGAATGTGACGGGATGCGTTGCGCCGACAGGCTTGTCCAGATACATCACCTTCAGCACGCGAACGTAGTAGTAGAGTGAGATAACGGAATTGATCACGCCGATCACCGCCAGCCAGATATACTCGCTGCCGGCGTCGAGCAGCGCGTTGAAGAGGAACAGCTTGCCGATGAAACCGGAGGTTGGAGGAAGTCCGACGAGCGAGATCATGAAGATGCTCAGCAGTACGCCGACGACCGGCATGCGGGGCCCGAGACCACGATAGCCGTCGATCTCCTCCGAGCCGATCTGCTCCGCCACCTTCTGCACCGCAAAGAAGGCGCCGAGGTTCATCACCAGGTAGATGGCGAAGTAGAGGAGAATGGCGGCGACTCCGTAGGTGGTCCCGATCACGAGTCCCATCATCATGTAGCCGGCATGCGCGATCGACGAATAGGCAAGCAGGCGCTTCAGGTTGGTCTGCTGCAGCGCGGCGAGATTGCCCAGCGTCATCGTGAAGACCGAGACCGCCGCAAGGATCGGCATCCAGCCGAAGCCCTGCATTGGCGGATAGGCGGTGACGATGAAACGCACCAGCAGCGCGAAGCCGGCCGCCTTGGAGGCCACCGAAAGAAATGCCGTCATGGTGATTGGCGCCCCCTCGTAGACATCCGGCGTCCAGAAGTGGAACGGCGCGGCGGAGATCTTGTAGCCGAGGCCGGCCAGGATCATGATGCTTGCCACCAGCAACGGGTTCAGAAGCGCGTTCTCCGCATTCGGCGCGCCAAGGATCATCATGATCTCGCCGAAATTCGTGGTGCCGAGCAGACCGTAGACCAGCGAGATTCCGAAGAGCATGATGCCGGAGGAGACGCCGCCGTAGATCACGTACTTCATGGAGGCTTCGCTGGACCGGGCCACGTTCTTGGTGAACCCGACGATGGCATACGAGCAGAGCGAGACGATCTCGATTCCCACATACATCAGCAGCAGATCGTTCGCCGAAACCATCAGGAACATGCCGAAGGTCATCGCCAGCATCAGCGAATAATACTCGCCGAGCCGCGGTCCGCCATCGGTTTCCAGCTCGCGGGACATCAGCGAGAAGATCACAACCAGCACCCCGGCCACGGCGATCAGCACCTTGAAGAAGATGGCGAAGTCATCGATCACGTACATGCCGAATCCCGCCGCCTGATGTCCCGCCTTGAAGATCCAGTCCCCCAGGAACTCGTTCCGGCCGGCGGTGTCGGCCGCAAGTCCCCCGGAAGGGACATCTGGCGCGATTCGCAGGAGCACCAGCACACCAGCCACGACGAATCCGGCGAGCGCCCAGTATCCCATATTCCGGCGCGTCCCGCGCATGAGAGCGTCGAAGACGAGAGCGATCACGAAAAAGAGGCCGAGCGCGATTTCCGGAAGGAAGCTTCCGAAGCTGGCGGCCAGTTGCGCGACATCGATATTCATGTAGATACTCCCGCTATTGAAACGCCTGACGGAACATGATGCGACTCTTCACCGCACCGGATCGTGCCGGCCACGCCCGAACGGTCGCCTGACGATCCCTTTTTGCCTTTTGCCTTTTGACTTTTGCCCTTTTCTGACTTCCTCGGCTACGGCATCGAGTTCATCGCCGTGCTGACAACGCCTCCATTGGCCTGCAGGAAATCCACCAGCGTATTGACGCTGCCGTTCATGATATCGAGAACGGGGCGTGGCCAGACGCCGAGCGCCAGCGTGATGACCACCAGCGGCACAAGCATCACCCATTCGCGCCGATCGAGATCGGGGAGATGATGTTCCCATTCCCGCGTCTTCAGCGTGCCGAGGAATGCGCGCTGCAGCAGCCAGAGCATGTAGGCCGCACCCAGCACCACGCCGGCGAGCGAGAGTATCGTCCAGAGCCGGACGGTGTCATTGCGGAAGGCGCCGATGAAGACGAACGACTCCGACCACCACCCGGAAAGACCCGGCAGGCCGAGCGCCGCGAAGAAGGCGATCACGGCTATGAAGAAGTAGCCGGGCATGATATTCGCCAGTCCGCCGAACTTGGCGATCGTCCTGTCGTGCACGCGATCGTAGACCACGCCAACCAGAAGGAAGAGCATCGCCGTAATGGTGCCGTGGTTGAACATCTGGAAGACCGCGCCGGAAAAGCCGATGGTGTTCATCGAAGCCAGACCGAGAAGTACGTAGCCCATGTGCGAAACGGACGAGTAGGCGATCAGCTTCTTCATATCCTTCTGCGCCATTGCGCAGAGCGCGCCGTAGACGATGCCGACGAAGCCGAAGATTGCGATCGACTCGGTGATGGCGGGGGTCATGGCGACATCGGGAAAGATGGAGAAACAGACGCGCATCATGCCGTAGGTGCCCAGCTTCAGCAGCACACCGGCCAGGATCACGGAGATGGCCGTCGGCGCTTCGACGTGCGCATCGGGGAGCCATGTATGGAACGGGAACATCGGCACCTTGATGGCGAACCCGACGAAGAGGGCAATGAAGGCCCAGATCCGAAGATCGGTGACGCCGAAGCTGCCGGTCATGCTCGGCGAAAGGATGGCGCCGGGAATGTAGTTGGCCGGATTCATCAGCGCGAGCATGTCGAACGTATGCGTCACGGCCTGGGTGCCGGGCGTGATGTTTGAACTGTAGTACAGGCCGATGATCGCCAGCAGCATGAAGACCGAGCCGGCGAGCGTGTAGAGGAAGAACTTGATGGCGGCGTACTCGCGCCGGGGCCCGCCCCAGATGCCGATAAGGAAGTACATCGGCAGGAGCATCAGTTCCCAGAAGACGTAGAAGAGGAAGAAGTCGAGCGAGACGAACGTCCCCATCACGCCGGTGTTCAACAGCAGCAGGAGCGCGAAATATCCCTTCTGATTCTTGCTGATGGTCCACGAACTGATGGTGGCCACAAGCATGACGATGCTGGTAAGCAGGAGCATCGGCATCGACAGGCCATCCACACCGAGGAAGAAGTCGATGCGGATATTGCCGAGGAAGGAGGTATTGAGATCGAGCCATATGGCGCGGGTGACGAACTGGAAGCCCGCCGGATCGTTGATCCCGCCGAGCGCCGGGTCGAACGCACCCCACAGGAGCAGGGAGGCGAGAAGCTGCACCACGACGACCGCCACGGAAATCCACCTGATGGTGCCGATGGAGGATTTGGGCAGCGCCAGCACCCCGGCCATCCCCACCAGCGGCAGGAATGTGAGAAGAATCAGTAACGTGCTGTTGTCCATGAGAATGTACGATTTACGATTGACGATGCTGCTTCCAGTGTTACGAACGGTCGTCTAATCCGGCGGCATTGCCGTACACGGAACTTCGATCATCCTGACGATGATTCCCGTGGCAGCCCGCCGGAGAATTCCATAGTCATCATATGTGGCCGCAACAGGCGCCGGTTATCCAACCGGGGCACCGAATGACACATCCGCCCCCCTGCCGCGCGGCAGGCCTTCGACGAGTCTTATGACATCCGGCGCGGATTTTCCTGTCCGCCCCCTGAAGGTGCGCTCATCCATACATCAGGTCCTCCGCGCATTATCGCATAAGCAGTTGCCTGCGCATCATGATCGATACGTTGCCGGAGTCGATCATAGCTCAATATTTTTTTGCATGATTCCGCTCGTTTACGACCACGGCCCCCTCTCAATCGCCAATCAACACTTGCAAATCCCCTAGCGGAACGCAAAGAACAGCACCACCACCCCAAGCACCACATACATCACATAGGTCTGTACACGGCCGGTCTGGAGCTGGCGGAAGAGAAGGCCGGTGAACTGGGTCACGCCGGCCAGCATGTTCACGAGGCCATCCACGACGTAGGTGTCGAAGCCGGCGATGACGCGCGAGATCCATATGGTGGCCGCGGCAACGCCGTTCACGATGCCGTCGATCACGTTCTGGTCGAACCAGGCGAGCATCTTCATCAGCACCAGCGTCATGCCGACCGGGAAGATCTTCTCGTAGAGATTATCCTGGTACCACCTGTTGAACAGGAACGCACGGAGGCCGCGGGGTTCCGCCCAGCTCACCTCCTGTCCCCTCGCTCCGGCGCGGCCATACAGCACGAAGGCCAGCACGATGCCCCCCCCCGCCATCAGCAGCGAGACGAGCGCGGGGATGCTCAGGATATGGGGAAGCCCGGTGGAATGCAGTTGATGCACCTCATGCTCCAGGGTGGTCTGGAACGGGGCAAGCGCGGCTGCTTCACCGGCCGGCGCCCCGTGCTCCGTCGCGGGCTCATGCGTGGCCGCCCCCTCATGCGCCAGATGCGGCTGGGCGCTCTCCGGAACCACCACAGCGGGAGTGTGCACCCAGGAGGAAAGGAACCATCCGCCGGCGGGATCGAGCGGGTTCCCGCCGAATGGAATCCAGAGCGAAAGAACCGCCAGCACAATCAGCGGCGCGGTCATCACGCCCGGGTTCTCGTGGATGTGTTCATGAATATCACGCGACTTCGGCTGCCCCCAGAACGTCAGGAAGATCATCCGGAACATGTAGAACGCCGTCATCCCGGCCACGACGTAGCCGATGATCCAGACCGCGTTCGCCACGAAGTGCGGGTTCACATTTCTGAATGCCCATGCTCCGGCCAGGATCTCATCCTTTGACATATAGCCGCTGAAGAGCGGGATGCCGCTGATCGCCAGCGTCGCTATGAGCATCATGAGGTAGGTACGGGGCATCTTCGCGCGCAGCCCGCCCATGTAGCGCATGTCCTGCGGGTCGCGCTCGTGATCGTGCAGATGATGCAGCGAATGGTGCATCTGGTGGATCACCGAACCGGAGCCGAGGAAGAGGCACGCCTTGAACATGGCGTGCGTGACGAGATGGAAGATGCCGGCCGAGAAGGCTCCGACGCCCAGGGCGAGCACCATGTAGCCGAGCTGCGAAACGGTGGAGAAGGCGAGCACCTTCTTCATATCCCACTGCACAAGCGCGATCGAAGCGGCGATGAACGCGGTGATGGCACCGATGCCGGCCACGAAGAGCATCGCGTCGCCGGTGAGAAGCGGGAAGATGCGCGCGGTCAGGTAGACACCGGCGGCGACCATCGTGGCGGCGTGGATCAGCGCCGATACCGGGGTCGGCCCCTCCATCGCGTCGGGCAGCCAGACATTGAGCGGGAACTGCGCCGACTTGCCGATGGCACCGCAGAAGAGGAGGATGCCCGCCGCCGTCAGCCACGCCTCGGAACCGAAGGGGATGCGGCCGCCGGCGATCATGTCGAAGATCTCCGTGAGCTGGAACGTGCCGAGTTGCGTAAAGAGAATCATGATGCCGGCGAACATGCCGATGTCGCCGACGCGGTTGACTATAAACGCCTTCTTGCTGGCGTACTGCGGTCCGGGACGTTCGTACCAGAATCCGATCAGGAGATACGAACTCACCCCCACAAGCTCCCAGAAGATGTAGATCATCAGGAGGTTGTTGGCGATCACGATCCCGAGCATCGAGAAGGTGAAAAGGCCGAGGAAGGCATAGAAGCGATTGAACCGCCCGCCGTGCATCGACGGCTGGCGCATGTATTCGCTGGAGAAGAGATGCACGAGGAAGGAGATGAGCGTCACCACCACCAGCATGATGGCGGCCAGGTTGTCGGCGAGCACACCCAGCGTGATGATGTAGCCGCGCCCGATGGTGCTGGAGGCCGCGTCGGCGAAATCCATCCAGGTGAAGCTCTGTTCGACCTTCGGGTGATAGTTCGGCGCCCCTTCCGGAGCAGGGGCGCTGATGGTGGCATATGCCACGTAGATCGCCAGTACAAGACAGATCCCCATGATGAGCGTGGAGATCCACGAAAGCCCGTAGGCCCGCTTCTGATCGGCCTCCGTCCATGAATCCCGGCGCTTCGACACCACATATTCATAGTGCGCGTCGTGCCCGGCCGTGTGCACCTCGTATGTTACATGCCCATGCGCCTCGTGCGGATCATCCACCACGGTCTGGGTATGATCCGCCGTATGGAGATCGGCCGGATTGCCGTGGTGTCCATGATCGTGCCCCGGGTTCTCATGCGGATCGATCACGTAATCGGTCGGCGTCTTCATCCTGCCGAGCACAAGCTGCACGACGAATCCCAGCAGTGGGAGCAGCAGGATGACCAGCGAAACGAGCAGGCGTGTATCCATTATGGGCTCTCGATAGTCAGAGATGCGCAGTTATCGACAGACGATGCCGCGATCAGTCGCGGAGCATGTCCACCTCGTCAACATTGATGGTATTGAAGCGCTTGTAGATGTTCAGCACGATGGCGAGTGCGACGGCGGCCTCGCAGGCAGCGAGCACGATCACGAAGATCGAGGCGACCTGGCCGGTCATCATCTGCGAAAGCTCGCCGGCGCTGTACCGGGAGAATGCCACGAAGTTGATGTTCGCGGCGTTCAGCACAAGCTCGATACCCATCAGCAGCATCACGGCGTTGCGGCGTGTGATGATGCCATACAGCCCCAGCGAGAAGAGGATGGCGCTGATCGTGAGAAAGTGAGGCAGACCGATGGACATGATGTTCGATATCGATGAATGAGTCGGTTGCATCGGAGCGGGATTTTCCCTACCCCCTTATCCCGTGCTGCCGGGGAGCGATCTGGTGGTACGTCCTGCTGCGCCGGACCGCCGGTCAGTAATTGGTTGTGTCAGTAGAGGCTCTCCTGCCACTAACTACCAGCCGCCACCTCTCGTCCCTCACATCCTCTCCGCCGCTTCTTCCGGTGAAAGCCTGTCGGAGCGCGCAATCATTGCCGCGCCGACGAGCGCCACGAGAATTGCGATGGCGCTGGCGATGAACAGGAGCGCATAATCGCCCATGAAGAGGCGCCCGAGTATCGATGTGGTGTGCTGTCCCGGCTCAAGCTCGCGCGGCACGGCGGTCCGCCACTGGGGCACGCCCCAGACGATCGTCAGCAGCATCACACCGATGGCGGTGGCGGCAATCACACCGCCGAGCGAGCGGCCGCCGGGGGCGCGCTCCTCGCGCAGCCGGTCGATGTTCGACGTGAGCATCATACCGAAGAGGAAGAGCACCAGAATGCCGCCGACATAGATCAGCAACTGCGAGACGCCCACGAAATCGGCACCGAGCATGATGTAGAGCCCCGCAACACCGAAGAAGGTGAAGAGCAGCGCGAACGCCGCGTATGCAACATTTCTGGCGAATACGACCACGCCCCCCGAAAGGAGACAGATAGCGGCGAGTATGTAGAAGATGATCTCGTACATCGTAGTCGGTTATAGGCCCGGCCCGGGCTGTCGTTACTGGTTGGTTGTCAGTCATAGATAAAGCACAGGGATCTTCTCCCGCCATCGGCTCGGCGGCTATCGACCGACACCCTCAAATGCTGATAATCCGCCATCGACAGGGAACCCGCCTCATGTTCCGCCAATGCCCCCCGCCATGTGCCAGCCATCCCGCGCAGCCGGAACCGCCCATCCTGTCCCCTCTTCCAGCTTTTAACGTTTCTCTTTGAACTCTGGGCTTATTCAAGTCCCCGCTCACGCTTCGCCGCGGCGATCTTTTCCTTCCACGCAGCGATGCGGGCGGCCTCGCCGGGGTCATCGGCCGACGGCGTGGCGGCGGGAGGGGGCGCTGCTGCAGCGGAAGGCACGGGAGCGGCGACCTGTTCCTCCGCGGCATCCGGAGCAGCAGGTGCCACAGCAGGAGCGGCGGGAGCATCCCCCTCCGCCTCGCGCTTCGCCTTCGCGGCGGCCATCTTTGCCTGCAGTTCCGCGATCTTCGCCGCCTTCTCCGCATCGGTGCCGGGAGGAACCTGCAGCTTCGGCTCGGCTCCGGCGGCGGCGGGAGATGGCGGCGCACTCTTCGCCGCCGGAGGAGCTGCAGCGGGCTTGGCGGCCGCCTTTGCGGCGGCCTTGCGCGCGGCCAGTTCGGCCTCCGAAGCGTTCGCCAGGGCGATCTTGTTCTCTATCTCCTCCGGCGTCAGCGTGATATAGTTATAGATCAGGTTGTTCCGCTCCTGCTCCGCGAACTCGAAGACATCGGTCATCTTGATGCATTCGGTCGGACACGGGAAGACGCAGAGCCCGCAGTAGCAGCACTTGGCGATATCGATATCGAAGCGGGTGACCCACAGCGCCTTCTTCTTGCCGTTGGAGGTCACGCCGGGGGAATCGCCATCCACGGCCTTCACCGTCTCGATCGTAATGCAGTTCACGGGGCAGGCGCGCGCGCACTGGTCGCAGCCGATGCAATCGTCCATGTTCACATAGAGGCGATTGCGCGTGCGTTCCGGCAGATCCAGCCGTTCGTGCGGATACATCGTGGTCACCGGCTTCTTCCAGATGTAGGGAACCGTGACTTTCAGACCCACAAGCGTGGTTCGCACGCCTTCCATGATATCGGAGAGGATGCTCATTTCAACCCCTGATTATTCATTGACCGATGTCGGTGCGCCGCTCTTCTCAACGGCCGGCGTCTCGGAGGCCAGCGATCGCTGTATGGCGGGCACGGCGCGACTGGCCGACGCAGCCTGCGGCGACGGTGCCACGAACGTCATCCAGACGGCAAGCACGATCACCATTGCGAAGCCGACCGGCAGGAAGATCTTCCAGCAGAGATGCATCAACTGATCCACCCGGAGACGCGGCAGCGTCCAGCGGAGCAGGATCTGCACCAGCACCAGCACGAACCCCTTCAGCACGAACCAGAGCAGCCCTTCGATGCCGATCCAGAGCGCGCTCCCGATGCCGAGATACTGCACGATGAACCTGGGGAGCGGCGAATGCCAGCCGCCGAGGAAGAGCGTCACCGCGATGGCGCAGACAACGAACATGTTGGCGTATTCGGCCAGGTAGAAGATGGCGTACTTCATCGAGCTGTACTCGGTGTTGTAGCCTGAGACGAGCTCGGATTCGGCTTCGGGAAGGTCGAAGGGAACGCGGTTGGTTTCGGCGAGGCCGCAGACGTAATAGACCAGCCCCGCGAGCGCCATCAGCGGCAGCAGCAGCACGCTGAGCCATGTACCGCCGACGAAGACTTCCTGGCCGGTGACGAAGCTGGTGACGGTTGCGCTCTTCGGCCCGCCGAAGATATACCAGTTCCAGAAGCCTCCGCCCTGCTGCTCGATGATCCCCTGCATCGAAAGGGTGCCGGCCATCATCACCACGCCAAGGATGACGAAGCCCGCAGGGATCTCATAGCTGATGATCTGCGCGACGGAGCGAATCGCTCCGAAGAGCGTGTACTTGTTATTCGAGGCCCAACCCGCCATGAACAGGCCGATCACCACGATGGAGCTGACGGCGATGATGTAGAAGATGCCGACGTTCATATCCACCGGGATATAGAACGGGCTGAACGGCACCACCGCAAACGCGGCGAAGGAGCCCATGAAGACGAGGAACGGGGCGATCTGAAAGAGGAATCTGTCCGCGCCGAGCGGCCGGATCGCCTCCTTCTGCATCAGCTTGATGATGTCGGCCAGCGGCTGTATCAGGCCGTACGGACCGGCCTCCATCGGCCCCACACGATGCTGCATGAACGCCGAGATCTTCAGTTCCCCGAGGATCGCCAGGAGCGCATAAACCAGGATGAATACGAGCGGCAGCGCCGCCATCACCACATACGGCAGGACGTTGTCGCCGAACAATCCGATGAGAAAGTCTTGCATGGAGATTTCGCCAGTAGTCAGTCGTACGCCCGGCCATGCCGGACCTGGTCTGTACCCGGTGGTACGCCGGCCCCCTCCGCAGTTCGCCGCCCGGCGTCAACAGCAGAGAGAGCGCTCTCCGCCACCGCCTTCACTTTGTAACGTTTATCTTTGAATGCTGTCCCCTACCTGTCCACTTCACCCATTACGAAATCGATGGAGCCCATGATCGCGATCATATCGGCCACGTAATAGCCACGGGTGGCATCCGGCAGAATTCCAAGATTCACGAAACATGGCGGCCGCACCTTCACCCGGTAGGGATTGGTGCCGTTGTCCGAGATGATGTAGAAGCCGAGCTCTCCCTTGGAGGTCTCGGTACGGCTATAGATTTCACCCGCAGCCGCCTTGATCCTCTTGGGCACATCCTTCTGCACGTCGCCATGAAGCAGGCTTGGCGTGGCGCGGCAGTCGCGCACCGCCTGCTCCACGATCTTCAATGACTCCTCCATCTCGCGCATCCGTACCCAGTACCGGTTGTAGCAGTCGCCGGGCACGGCGCCATCATTTTCAGCGCCGACGGGAATGTCGAAATCGAAGCGATCGTAGATGGAGTAGCTGTCGTCACGGCGGATATCCCACTTCATGCCGCAGGCGCGGATCATCGGACCGGTGATACCATAGTTGATCGCCACGTCAAGGGGGATCACACCGACGCCCTTGGTGCGGGTCGTGAAGATCTTGTTGTCGGTGAGCAACTCGTTCAGTTCCTTGATGGTGCTGCGGCACTGCCTGCAGAATGCCTCCACGTCATCGAGGAAGGTGGGATAGACATCATGCGAAAGCCCGCCGACCCAGATATAGTTGTAGAGCAGGCGCGCGCCGCAGAGCCGTTCGTAGATGTTCAGGATCAGTTCGCGATCGCGGAAGCAGTAGAGAAACGGGGTGAACGCGCCGACGTCGAGACCATAGGTGCCGATGCCGCCGACGAGGTGCGAGGCGACGCGATTGAGCTCGCCGACGATCACGCGGATATACTCCACCTTCTCGGAGACCTTCACTCCCATCAACTGCTCCACTGCCAGGGCGAATCCCCAGTCGTTATTCATGGCCCCGAGATAGTCCATGCGATCGCAGTAGGGGATCACCTGCGGATATGTCATCGCCTCGGTGTGCTTTTCGAAGCAGCGGTGCAGATAGCCGAGATGCGGGACCGCATCCACCACCAGCTCACCATCGAGCACAAGCTCCACTCTGAACACGCCATGCGTGGAGGGATGCTGTGGCCCCATGTTGAGCGTCATCTCCTCGGTGCGGAGCGTGCGTCCGGCGCGGATCATATCCACCTGCGCCTCGGTCGTCCGGTTCGCGTGTTCGAGCACTTGCGACATTATCCACTCCTGAATCGGTATATCCTGACACGGCCTGTCGCCGCGCACCCGGAGTGCAGGAAAAAATGCCCTCCGGTCAGAACTTGTTCCTGAAGCTGCTGTAGAGCACTATCAGCGCCACCGCGGCCGAACCGCTGATAGCCGCGGCTATCAGCAGATAGTAGCTATTCTGGCCACCGGCATCGCGGTAGAAGAAATAGAATATGAGAAAGGCAATGGCCGCCGCCACGTTGAACCCTGCCATAATGAGAAATGACCGGGCCGGGTTCTTCTTCTTTTGGTTCGTCAAAACTGCACGGACGTTCGATTGATCGATCTGGCCGTATCGCACCGGGTGCGCCGGCTCACTACTTGCGCGACAATATAGCAGGCATGCCCGCCGGATTATCATCGATACAATGGTAAATTTCTTCAACAGACCGCCGACGGCGAACCCGGGGCCGGGAAATCATGCGCACCGGCAGGCCACTCCGCCGGCGCCGCTAGTACGGCACCTTCATACCATTATAGTAATCGGGCACCTTGTAGTCCTTGCGCAGCGGATATCCCTCCCAGTCATCCGGGAGCAGAATCCGCCGGAGGTCCGGGTGTCCCTCGAAGACGATGCCGAACATATCGTAGCCTTCCCGCTCGTGCCAGTCTGCCGAGCGCCATACGCGGGCCACCGAGGGAACCACCGGATTGTCGGCCGGGGTATAGACTCTGAGCGCGCAGCGATGCACGGTACGCCACATGTCCCCCTGGTTCTGCAGCGACGAGAGATGATAGACCACGCCGAGCTGTCCCTGGTATTCGGCCCCTTTCATCGCGCGGAAATCCACGCACGAAAGGAGGTTGAGGTTGTTCATCAGGTACTTCGGGTCGTCGCGGAGATAGAGGCAGACATCACGTATCCACTCCGCCTTTACGATGATGAAGGGCGTCCCGGTCTCGGCCGGCTCGTGGCGAAGATCGCCGATCATGTCGGAGAAATGGCTCTGGAGATCGGCGTGAATATCCTCTATCGTTATCATCGGTGTTCGATTTTCGCTTGACGATGTTCGATGTGCACAACTGACCCTTTTCAATGCAATCCCGGTCGCTGCGGCCCTCCCCTGCTCCCGGACGTCTGTCTTCGGCACCATATGCCTGATAATACCTTATGGCACCAACAGATCAGGAACCGCTGTGCCGCCGGCATTACCACATTCCGAGCGCAGCGAAGAATCCCACAACCGCAATACAACGAGACTCTTCGTTCCGCCCCCTGGAAGAATGCGGATGGGGCCGGGGCATCCTGGTGCTGCGAAGTATATGGTTGCCCTGCCTTTCACCCCCTGCCCCCCGGCTTCCCCACACCCTGCCCAGACTTTTTTTTGCCTTTTGCCTTTTGACCTTTGACTTTTCTCCCCTATGTCTTGCTCAAGCTCTGATGGCGCACCTTGTCGCGCAGCCGGACAAGCCCCTCCAGCAGTGCTTCGGGACGCGGGGGACATCCCGGCACATAGACATCGACCGGGATGACACGATCCACCCCCTTCAGAACGTGATAGCCATGTTCCCAGTACGGACCGCCGCAGTTCGAGCAGCTTCCCATGGAGATCACGTACTTCGGATCGGGCATCTGTTCGTACAGGCGCTTCACGCGGGAGGCCATCTTGAGGGTTACTGTGCCGGAAATGATGATGACATCGGAGTGGCGCGGACTCGGCCGTGGAATGACGCCGAACCGCATCATATCGAAATTCGATGCGTTGGCGGCCATGAACTCGATCGCGCAGCATGCAAGGCCAAACCCCATCTGCCAGATCGAACTCAAACGTCCCCAGTTCAACAGCGATTCCACCGAGCTCAGGACAATATTGCCCGACTCGAACGACTCGACACTGTCGAGCTTGTTGAGAAGACCCATAATGCGTCGTCTGTTTCTGCCGTAAAACGTCAGCGGCGTGGTTCTGCTACGGTATCGTTCGCATCGTGCCCCCATTCCTCCGAACCCTGGTATCAGGACAGGAACGGGACACCTTCATCGCTTTTCACGGATCATGCTGCCTCCACCGGCTTTTCCTTCACGGGCTTGGGAGCGGGAGGGCGGAACCGGGGCTTTTCGTGCGTGACCAGGGTATCGAGGCTTGGCCGCACGGGCTTCGGCGACACCCAGTCCAGATCGCCCTTCTTCCAGAGATAGAGATCCCCCACGAGCAGCACCACAATGAATACCATGCCGAGCCAGAAGGCCGGCACGCCGAGATCGCGGAACACAGTCGCCCAGGGAAAGAGCATGACGAACTCCAGATCGAACAGAAGGAATGCGAGGGCGATGACGTAGAAGCGGATGTTGAACCGCAGATGCGCGGGTCCCTTCGGGTCTTCGCCGCATTCGTAGATCATCAGCTTTTCACGTGTGGGACGAGCGGGACGCAGCAACCAGTTCGTGATAAGGCCGCCAGCCACGAAGATTGCCCCGAGCACGAAGAAGATGAAAACCTTGCCGAATTCTGTGAGCATCGTCGCGATCTCTGTTTGGTGTGAACACCGCCGGCGCCACCACCTGCATCATTTCGTAACATCAACGGGTACGCATGTAACAGGGTGTGAATGCCCGGCAGCGCGGCAATTATACGAAAGCTCCCTCCGCCTATCCAAATTCGGCGCGCTGAAAGCTACAAATGTTCGCCCGCATGCCATCTCCGCTCCGTCCTCCAGCCGCCTCCCCGTCACCCCGCCGGCTTTCGATCCGCCGGCTTACAATCGCCTCCTGTCGGCCCCGGCGCCAGCATATTAGCAAACTGGGAGAAGTGTAGCTCCGGCAGCGGCGATATCATTGCACACCGGATTCGTCGGAATGATATGCAGGACCGTCCTCCCCCGGGAAACCACAGCACTTCAGCCCCCCGACGCTGCCGCAATGCCGACCCGCGGATATGACGGGAGCGGCCAATAATTCAACCTACTTTCTCAAGGATTTACATGCGTACGGTACTCGCAGCTCTTGGCCTTGTAGCAGTCGGGCTCTTCTGCTCGGGCTCGGCATCCGCTCAGTGCGATGATCTCCCACCGCTCGGCACACCCTATACGTGCTACTTCGTCGGCGGCGACAAGGTAGTGGTTCTTCCCGGCGGCCCCGTTCCTTCCAGCAGCGACGGCTCGGCGACGGTTTATGTCGTCGGCTACAACTACAATCCGTGCGAGGTTCTGCTCTCGCCGGAGCAGTTCAGCTCCACCGGCTCGGGCAAGCTCGGCAGGCTCGGCACCAACCTTGCTCCGGGCTCGCCGAAGTCCAAGCTCACCGGCCAGAACAGCAAGACTCTCTTTCCGGCCGATCTCGAACTGAACCTGAACATCACGGCTACGGCCGACGCGCTCAACGGCACGTTCACGTCGCAGGGTCCGCTCACGCTGCGCGCTTCGGGCATCCAGAAGCTTCCGCTGACGAATGTCGAGCTGAAGCAGGATGGTGCGGTGAAGCTGGTCAACGAGAAGAGGGAGGTGATCGGCCTTGAGGGCGTGCACGTGGTCCTTAACCGCGGCAAGTAACTCGCAGTTGTATCATGCAGCGCCCGACCCGTTCCCATATGACGGCCGGGCGCTGCCGTTTGTTCATGCCCGCAGTTCTTCCCCTGCCTTCCGTGCACATAGCCGTCCCGCCGCGTGAGCGCCCCGCACTCGTCACGAATGGAACCCCGTAACACCATCCCTGAAGCTCCATGCTTCAGAAAATGTTCCGCGCCCCGGCACCCGCCACCATGCAGAACGCCCGGACCGATGTCTGATCGATCCGGGCGTTGATGTTACGTTACGGGCATCCGGCCGGGCGGCCGCGGGCGCATCAGCCGTTCTGCTGATCGTCGTTCGTCCCGGCATTGCCTGCCTCGGCCGTCACGACCTCGGCTTCACCTTCGTGCGACTCCCCTGCCTGGGGCTCCCCTGCCTGGGACTCCTGCTCTCCCTCGCCTTCGGTGGCGGAGATATCCATACCGGCCGGAGCCGACTGCGGAACGGGATGCAGACGGTAGTAATCCTCCTGCGCCTCCTGTCCCTTGGCCTTCAGGGCCTCGACCACGGAGAGGACGATCTTCTTCGCCTCCTTGTCGAACTCGATGACCTTCAGCGGCAGGTTGTCGCCCACACGGAAGTAGCTGGCGATGTTCTTCACCGGAGCGAATGCAAGCTGCGAGGTCGGCACGAACCCATCGACGCCGTGCGGCAGTTCCACCACCACACCCTTGTCGATGATCCTGACGATCTTCCCCTCGGTCTCCTGGCCCACGCGATACTCGTCGGTGAACTCCTCCCACGGATTCGGTGTCACCTGCTTGTGGCCGAGCGAGATGCGGCGCTGTGCGGCGTCGATGCCGAGGATCAGCACCTGGAGCTCCTGCCCCTTCTTCACCATTTCGCCCGGGTGGCGAAGCTTCTTCGTCCAGCTCAGATCCGAGATATGCACCAGGCCGTCAACCCCCGGCTCCAGTTCGACGAAGACGCCGAAGTTCGCCAGGTTGCGGACGATGCCGGTGTGGATGGAACCGACCGGGTACTTCTGCAGAAGGGCATCCCACGGATCGGGATCGAGCTGCTTCATGCCGAGCGAGATCTTCTTCTCCTCCTTGTCCACGTTCAGCACCTGCACATCCACCATCTGGCCGAGCGAGACCATCTGCGACGGATGCTTGATATGCTGCGTCCACGACATCTCGGAGATGTGGATCAGTCCCTCGATGCCGCGCTCCAGTTCGACGAACGCGCCGTAATCGGTGAGCGACACCACCTTGCCGGTGAGACGCTGGCCGACCTGGAGCTTCTCGTCGATGTTCTCCCACGGATGCGGCGTAAGCTGCTTGAGGCCGAGCGAAATGCGGCGACGCTCCTCGTCGAAGTCGAGCACCACCACCTGGATCGTCTCGTCGAGCTTGACCACCTCGGAGGGATGGTTGACGCGCCCCCACGAGAGATCCGTGATGTGAACGAGGCCATCGACGCCGCCGAGATCGACGAAGACGCCGAAGTCGGTGATCGCCTTGACGATGCCTTCCAGCACCAGCCCCTTCTCCAGCTTCGCAAGAATCTCCTCGCGCTGTCCCGCGAGGTTCTCCTCCAGCAGGACCTTGTGCGAAACGACGACGTTCTCGTTCGGGTGATTGATCTTCACGATGCGCACGTCCATCTCGCGATCGATGAGGGCATCGAAATCGCGGACCGGACGGACATCCACCTGCGAGCCGGGGAGGAACGCCTCCACGCCGAGCAGATCGACCACCAGACCACCCTTGATACGGCGGACGACCTTGGCCTTGAGCACATCCTGCGTCTCGTAGGCCTTGTTGATCCGCTCCCAGATCCGCATGAAGTCGGCGCGCTTGCGGCTCAGGATCAGTTTTCCGTCGGAATCCTCGACCTTTTCGAGATAGACCTCGACCTCGTCGCCTGGCTTGAGATCTTCAATATTGTTGAATTCGTTGCGCGGCAGTACACCCTCGGACTTGAATCCGATATCGATCGAAACTTCATTATCCGTAATCTGAACGACACGCCCCTTGACGATCTCATGCTCCGTGATCTCGCCAAGCGTTCCCTCGTACATTTTCGCCAGCTCGCTGTACTCTTCCGGGGAGTAATCGCTATCGCGCAGGAAACGCGAATTCTGCTTGTGCGCCGCGCTCGACTTCGGCCTGGCAGCACCATTCATAACAAGGTCCTTCTCTTGAAGGGAGACTTCCTCTGGCATCATTGCTCCTCGCAATTGTGACACATACCCTTGAATGCCCGATACGAGTGGGACTAGATTGCAACGGCATTTGCGAACCCCTCGTATGGGCTCCGAGCATCGGGCTATCATCATCGGCTCCGTCCACCGGGCTGTCGATGGCTCCGGTACCGGCCTGTCAGCGACGAGGCACCGGACGATGGTACGGAAATGACTGATACCCCGGCTCAGTTGCCGTTGCCGTGCGGCAAGCTGTGCAATCCACTCCGCGCCGGCAAGGCGGGTACCATGTGGTTTAAGTGACTAGGTTCTGTTGATTGAAACGACAGCCGGAATCTTCCGCCCCGAACTCGGGTGCATGGCACACCTAGTTTTCGGGAGAAGAGCGCAAAGATAATCACAACGACGCCTCAAACGCAAGTTCAAGTGTAGTCCCTGGCATCGCCCGGCCCGGCTGCGGCGGACTACGCAATGGCGCGGACCGCTCCGGGCACAGACTGAAAACACCATCCTATCCGGACGATCACGGATGATGCCGGACCTGCTCCGTACGAGGCTCCTGCCCGCAGGAGGTCGATCCGGCCACATCATCCCATCCGCACTGCCCGCTCACCGCTCTTGCAAATCGCTTGCATCTTCAGTAGATTTGCAGGCCATGCAATCACGAGCAGACGAAATAGCGGCGGCGCTACGGCGCAAGGGGGTGCGCGTCACCCAGGCGCGCAGAAACATCTTTGATGTGCTGCAGGGAGCCAATGAACCCCTCTGCGCCGCACAGATCGCCGCATCCCTGGAGGAGAAGGGCATGGCGATCGATCTGGTGACGGTCTATCGCACACTGGAGACGCTGGAACGATGCGGGCTTGTGGCGCGGACGGACCGGTTGAATGACGGATGGAGATATACTGTTCGTGCCAGGGAGCATCATCATATCATCGTCTGCTCCGCGTGCGGCAGCACTTCCCCGCTCGATGCCTGCGATCTGAACAGGATCGAAAGAAATCTCGAACGCTCGACCGGCTTCACGAACATTTTCCATTCGCTCCAGTTCTTCGGAACCTGTCCGGACTGCCGGAAGTGAGTGCAACGCATACGGTAATGGCATCCTCATTCAGATACCAGCGCGCTTTCGATCGCCTCGGCTTCTCAGCCTCCACGATCTGCGCCATTCACTGCGCTCTTCTGCCCCTGCTGCTGAGCGTCCTCCCGACGCTCGGTCTCGGCTTTCTGGCGCACGGCGCGTTCGAGATCATCATGATATCCACCTCCATCGTCATAGCGGCGGTGAGCCTGGGGGGATCGTACCGTATCCATAGAAAGCTGAACCCCATTCTGATGATGATCTCCGGCGGCATCATCCTCGTGTTCAATTTCTTCGGACATGAGTCGCATGCGGAGATTATCGAGCCACTGCATCCCTATATCGCCGCATTCGCCGGACTGATGATCGCAGGGGCGCACTGGGTCAATATGCGGCTGTGCTCGAACTGCAATGCCTGCGTGCATGATCATGCGAAGGCAGAACCGCAGGAGGCGTAGCGAGGCGGGGAGGAACCGCGCGCAACGGCGCAGAGAACGCAACGTGAACTGCGGAATCCGGGGATGTGCGGGCCTCGGGGTTCCACCGGATCATCGTCCCGTTCCCGGGACCAACCTTTCCAGTGGGCGTTCCGCCCGCTACGTATGCCATCGCATCGCCCATCAATCTCTCCTCCCTTCGCAGCAATCCCGCACGCCGCCCCGCCATCGGATATGTGATCTCCAATAGCGCTCCCCCCCCCGGCCGCAGCGTAAGCTCGACGGCGCTGTCCGCGACGATAAAGGTGTCGAGCGGTGTTCTGGGAGCCGAGGCGAGCGGCAGCCGGGCAGTATCGGCTTCGATTTCGCGAACACGGATGAAGCTGTAGCGCCAGTCGCCCGGCCGCCCCAGATTGAATCGCACCCCGATCGTCCGGGTCTCGGCAAGCGAGTCCAGCCGCATCCCGAGCGGACTGCCGGCCGGGATGTCGTCGGGACGTTCAAAGCAGCGCCGGTTGACGACGTAGAGGTGATGGACATCGCGCAGCATATCCCGCTCTCTCCCGCCCGCAGTCACCGTCGGCTGAAAGAAGCCGAGCTCGACGTAGGTTGCATGCGGCGGATCGGCGGCCCCATCGCGGGCACGGGAACTGACCGCGGTGACGATCTCCTCCGGCGGCAGCACGCGCGGCCGGACCTGCGCAGCGTCGATGTTCGGATGCGGCACGGCGGCATGCATGCTGTAACCATCGCGCCAGCGAAGCTTCGCCAGAGCCGGGCCGATACGCGCCAGCCATCCGTTGATCCGCCGTATCTCCCGTGTCCGCACGCCATATCCTACATAGAACCCGGGAATCAGAACGCGGGGCGTGCCGCGCGGGAACTCATCAGTAGGACGATTGTCGGTCAGCGCGAAGGAACGGGCATGGTCGAGCGTGGTATCGCTGGTCAGCGGTCCGTTGGAACCCCATGAATCATTCACCCCCACCCACACATCCGGGTCCACGGCCGAAGGAGCCATGTGATTGACATAATTCCCGAGCCAGAAATAGTGGATGCCGTGGGCGCCATAGCAGAGGGAGAGATTGATCATCGCACGCAGTTCCGAAGCCTCCGGCACGTGCGACATGAGAGTGTCGAGCGGATCGCCACGCTCCCGGATGCGAAGATGCAGTTCGCTGGTGGTGAACACCGTCGCGATCATCCGCCGCCCCGTGGCGCGCATCACCTCGGCGCCGCGTCCCACGTTGGTTATCCCGCCGATATTCCAGGGCCAGGCCGGTCCGGTGGGATAATACTGTCCGAAGCGCAACACCTGGAGGACGGGGACATAATCACGTTCGACGGCCTCCCTGGCCGGCTCCAGCAGGGGAATCTGAAAGCGCCCGCCATTATGCTCCGCGAGCGACGGAATCCGCACGAGCGGCATCCCGAAGAGCCGCTGGTAGGCTTCATTCTCCCATGCTCCGAACTGCCGGGAAGTATCCACCGGACTCGCCAGGCCGATCTCCGTGAAGACCGCATCCGAATGCGTCAGATCATGAAAGCTCGCCACCGCCGGCTCGCTGGTTCCCCCTTCGGTATGGATTGCGATGCGTTCCTCCGGCGCGAAGCCTTCCCGGATGTTTTTCCCCAGAAGCTCCTCGACGGCCGCAAACCCGCCGAACTCGGTGGGATGCTGCTCGATGCCGGACATCAGACGGATGATCGACTCGCGCGGCGCGCCATGACGGGAGGGACCGTAGATCACCCGCCGCGCCGCGTCCACGATCCGTGCGCGATAGCCGAGACTGGCCGGACCATTGCCGTAGAGAAGCTCGCCGATGGAATCGCGCAGCGCGACGCTGCGAAGCGCGAGCGGCGCCGTGCCGGTCCAGTAGATACGCAGGTCGATCCGCTTCGACTCGTTCGCCGGATGAAGCGGACCGAAGGTCTCCCCCTGCTCCCGCATGAGGTTCACCGGCAGCGAAAATTCCCTCCATCCCTCGCGGCCGTCGCGCGGCATCAGGCTGTCGCGCGGGATCATCAGCGTGCGATAGAGGAAGGTGAGATCGGATTCCGCAGTGTGTGTACGCCCGGAGGTATCGACATAGCTTCTGCCGCGCGGCACCTCGTACCAGAACTCCATGCGCAGCACGGGTTCGCGCCCGCGCCCGTTTCTTCCCTCCGGGAGCACCACGCCGCGGACCGCAACATGAAATGTCGGCGCCATGCGGTTCGCTCCGGCGCGATACAGGTACCAGTCAACGAGTGCGCTCGCATTCTGTGCGGTGGTGTCGTAGTCACGGGAGGGAAAGCGGTTCACCTGCCAGGGAGCCCAGTCGAACGCGATCCCCGAGGCGATCATCTCATCCGGCGCCGTGTTCGATGCATCATAGATGCGCCCCTGCGCCCCCCTCTCCAGACTGTCGTAATACGGCGCGCCCCCCTCAAGCCGGGTGAATTTCCAGGGATAGAACAGGGTCTGCACCGAATCGAAGAGGTAGAAACGCAGCTCGCGCCCCATGCCTGCATCCTGGATGGGGCTGAGCCCGCGAACGATGATGCGCCCGCGTCCAGGCTCCCGGAATCCCGAGGTGGCGAGCGTATCGAGCTGTTCGATGGTAGCCCCCGGCTGGATGGTGCTGATGCCGAGGCTGCGGGCGAAATTCCAGAGATCGCCCACGCTGTCCGGCGATGATGTAGCCAGGTACCCACTTATCAGGAATTCATCATCCCCGACGCCATACATCGGAACCGGCGCCGTATCCGGCGTCTGCGCGGAGAGCATGCGGGCGGAGATATATGCGATCGCGACGACGGCGAGCGCCATGCGATTGATCCGCGACGAACGGGTCGGCGCCGTTGAATGATTGTGCGTCCTGCGCATTACGATACCCCTGTTCCATTACGACGATACCCGAATACCGGCGCAGCGATGCAGCATCCATACGTTCTGTCCCGCCGATCCCCCGGCACGGTTCTATACCGGGTCCTCCGCACCGCTCCGCAGCACGTTGTCGGCGACGGCCTTCCAATCGACATTCGGAGCAAGCCCTTCCGGGTCCATATGCGTTGCGAGCGAGGGAATGGCTCCGATAAGTGTACGCTTCGGGAACTTCCAGAAGAACCCCTTCTCCCCCTGCGTGCAACGCCAGATCGTGCGATCGCGCGGCGTCTTCGGCACCGTTCCCATCCGGTGAATCCACGCATCGCTGCGGAGGCTCCGCACGCGCGCGCCGAACGTCATACAGGTGGAATCGACAGTTCGCCAGTGCATTCCTCCCGCGACGAAGACACGGCTGTATCCGCGGCGCGCATCATCATGCCTGGTGTAGCGGTCCATATGATCGTACAACGTCACATACTCCACGCGGGGAAGTTCATCGAACGCGGCCAGCAGCTTCTCGAACGCCGACCCGGTGTAGAGATAATCATCCTCGGCGAAATAGACGAGCGCGTCATCCGGCAGCTTCAGCGCCAGCGCCAGCGTCTCGCGATATGACGGGCTGTTGCCGAGGCCGGGGAAGGAAACGATGGTTCCATGACGCCGCATCAATGCCAGACGGTCATCGGGCATGGGGCCATCATTTACGAAGGTGATCTCCGCCCGTCCGCGCACCCGCTCGAACGCCTGCAGGAAACTCAGCAGGCAGAGCATCTTGGAGTAATAGGGAGGACGGTCCTTTCTGTTGTCGCCGCCGGTGGAACGATAGAAGATATGCAGAGGACGGGTCGAGGAAACTGCCATTCGGTGCTGCAGGATATAGTATGCCCGGCGTGGCCGGCTCATCGCCGGCAGCCGATCGTGTACAAGGTTGAGGAAGCGGGATAACTTACAGTGATTTCGGGTACTTCTCCACACATCTGTATCGCCTCGTGCTTCGATTCACGGGTCCGTCCCGGACGGGCCTGATTTGCCTGTCTCCCCCGGAAGCCCGAACTTTCCGCTTTCCGCCGGCTCCGATCAGATATGCCACAGGCGTGCAGCAGAAGAGCTTCCCGGCCGTCAAACCTACGGCGCGGCCATCGGGTCCAGGTATGCCGTCGGAAGGTCCGATGCCGGATAGTGCACATACTGCGAAGGCAACTCATGAGCTTGACGAACGAGCGAGCCCTGCCACTGGCGCTGTGCGTCCTGGCGCTTGTGCTGCACGGATGCATGCCCGCATCCCGCTCCGTCCGGGGGGGTGCGGTGAACTACCCTGAAATTCGCGCGGCGATGGAACAGGCCAGATCATCGCCCGCGCTCGGGCACGACCGGCGCAAGGTGCTTGAGGAGGCCGAACGATGGGTCGGCACGCCGTACGCCTTCGGAGGCACGGGGCGTTCCGGCATCGACTGCTCGGGCTTCGTCTGCAACGTCTTCCGCGCCGTGGAAAAGAAGCTGCCGCGCACCTCCGCCGACCAGGCGCAAAGCGGAGAGGCCATCAGCCTGGCGCGGGCGCTTCCGGGGGATCTGATCTTCTTCAACACGAGCGGCGCGGGCGTATCCCATGTGGGAATTCTTGTCAACGGCGAGACATTCATCCACGCATCCACTTCCATGGGAGTGACGCTCAGCCGGCTCAGCGAGCCCTACTATCGCGACAGGCTGCTCTTTGCGCGACGGGTGCTGGCCGACTGACCGATAGCGTCAGGCAGGGAGGCCGGAGCGATATCTCATGACAGGACATCAGGGCATATTCCGCACGCCGGCATCGCGCCTGCTGCTGCGGACTCCGGGAGCGCTGCGGGGAAGCCCCGCCCCATGCTCATCATCCCCGTCAGGCACGGAAGCCGGACATTCGGGCAGCCAGCATCCGGACTGGAAATCCCGGCATTATTCTTGTTCCTACTCCAATATAGAGTCCAAACAAGGCGCTGGCACCCACGTCGCCCGTACTATTGGCATGTAATCTTCCCAACCAGTTTTTTTCCAGGTCGATTGCTTCCTGTGCGGAAACATCACGGACTCCGGTCACGAGCTCCGGAAGGAGATCATGGCCTTTCCGAGTACATGCAACGCGTATCAGAGCGCATTCAGAAGATGAGGATCGATAGTGGCTGACGGTTTATCAGATGAAATCAAGGCATTTATTGCCAATTACATAAGCTCGGTGGAGCAGTTGGAGGTGCTGCTCCTGCTGCAGCGGAGTGCGGGGCGGGAATGGAGTGCAATCGATGTGAGCAGGGAGCTGTATATTTCCCCGGAGTCGGCCGCGAACCGGCTCGCAGATTTTCATGCGCGCGGATTTCTCACCATGCGCGAAGCCTCCGCACCGCTTTACCGATACCAGCCCCCCGTATCGCTCGACCGCCTTGCGCGCGATCTGGCCACGGAGTACGAGCTGCGCCGCGTACGGGTCATCAATCAGATATTCTCCAATCCGCTTGACCATATCCGCACATTTGCGGATGCATTCAAATTCAAAAGGGACGACGAGGAGTAAATGATGGTAGAGGTGGTATACATCCTGTGTGCCCTGACCAGCCTGACCTGCGCCGCCCTGCTGCTGAGGGCCTACGCACAGAATCGTGTGCGCCTGCTCCTGTGGAGCGGCCTGTGCTTCGCCGGTATGGCCATCAATAACATATTCCTCGTGTTCGACGTCAGCATCTGGCCCGATACGGGCCTTTCGATCTTCAGGTCGATTCCGGCCTTCGTGGGGCTGGTCTTCCTTCTGTACGGCCTGATCTGGGATGCCAAATAGCCCCCGGCAGCAGGATGACGAACAGATCCTCCCGCTGCGCCTGCACGGGAGTTCGATAGCAGAAGCGAACGCAGAGACGATCCGAATACAATGAACGACACGATCAACCAGTTGATATCGGGCGCCATGGTGATGGCGTATTTCGTCGCCGGAACGTTCTTCTTCCGCTTCTGGAAGTCAACCTGCGACCGTTTGTTCCTGATCTTCGGCTGCGCATTCTACCTGCTCGGCATCCAGCGCCTGATGCTTGCGCTCGACACCGGGACATTCGAGGATACCACGACGCTCTATATCGTGCGCCTGATAGCCTTCATCCTCATCCTCATCGCCATCATTGACAAGAACCGGGCACGCAGGCGTGAGCCCTGAGGTGGCGCCGGTTGTGCCGGTATCATATAAAATCCCCGACCACCATCCCCCACATGCCCCCCCACATGCCGGAACCGTGCATCACCGGCCTGCATCCCTTCAAATCCTTCGGCCCCGATCCTTCCTCCCGGCTTTGAACTTTCAACCGTCACCGTTGCGCCTTCCCTGCCGCCTTCCGCAACTGATTCAGCAGAGCCCTCATATCCCTGGGCAGCTCCGCCGCGAAGGTGACGGGCTCCCCCGTGCCCGGATGAGCTACGGTGAGACGTTCGGCATGCAGCGTCAGACGCGCTATGAGCGGCCGCTCCTCCTGGCCGTAGCTGCGATAGCGGCGCTTGAAGGATGAGAGCAGAAGTTCGCTGCGGTTGCCGTAGAAGGCATCGACGGCGAGCGGCATACCGATGGCCCTGCAATGCACGCGGATCTGATGCTGACGGCCGGTAAGAGGCTGCGCCTCCACATAGCTGAACCCGCGGAAAAGCTCGCGGAGCCGCAGGATAGTTACCGACTCCTTGCCACGCGCGCTCGGCCGCATCCTGCCGGGACGGGCGGGATCGCTCATGATGGGGATGTCGATCCGCATCTCCTGCTCGGGCATCTCCCCCTCCAGAACCGCCGCATAGATCTTGATCGTCTCATGCCGCTCGAACTGGCCGTTCAGCGATCTGTGGGCCTCGGCATCCCGGGCGAAGATTATCACGCCGCTGGTTTCCTTGTCGATGCGATGCACCGTCCAGAGCCGGCCAAACTTCTCCTCGGCCATCTCCTTCAGCGATACCCCCACCTCGAAGCGTTCCCTGATCGATGCGACGCCGGAAGCCTTGTCGAAGACAATGATGCGGTCATCTTCATGAAGGACGTTGTATTTCGGGCGCTCCTTCGGCGGCCGCCGTTGCGTCTCCTCATCCTGAAGGAATTGCGAATAATCGTTGAAATCCGAGCTATCGGCCATCAGTAGAGATCCCCTCGCGCCGAACGGAGCGTATTGGTCATGAGCATCGCTATCGTCATAAGTCCCACGCCTCCCGGAACCGGCGTGATTGCCGAACATTTCGGCGCCACATTATCGAAATCGACGTCACCGACGATCCGGTATCCCTTCGGCGAGCCGGGGTCCTCGACCCTGTTGATGCCGACGTCGATCACCACGGCCCCCTCCTTCACCATGGTTGCGGTGATATAGCGCGGGCGTCCGATTGCGGCGATAAGGATATCGGCCTCGCGCGTGATGGCCGCCAGATCCTTCGCCGCCGAATGCGCCACGGTTACGATGGCGTTCCCTCCGTCGCGCTTCTGCATCAGCATGTTCGCCAGCGGCTTGCCGACGATGTTGCTGCGTCCCACCACGACCGCACGGCTGCCGCTCGTCGGGATGTTATAGTACTTGAGCATCTCGATCACCCCGGCCGGCGTGCATGATTCATTGGCCGGCAGACCGATCACCATCCGGCCCACATTCACCGGATGAAAACCGTCAACGTCCTTGCGGTAATCAATGGTCTCCACCACCCGCTCGTAGCTGATATGCCCGGGCAATGGACTCTGAACGAGGATGCCGTGGATGGAGGTGTCCGCGTTCAGCTCGGCGATCAGTCGCAGCAACTCCTCCTCCCGGGTATCCGCCGGAAGCGTATGGGTGACGGAACGGAAGCCAAGCCGATCGCACATACGCCCCTTGGAACGGACGTACGTGGCCGACGCAGGGTCGTCACCGACAAGCACCACCGCCAGTCCGGGCGTTATGCCGCGAGTGGCGATCAACTCCGCCGCGCCACGCCGGACCTCCTCGATAACCGCGTTCGAAACCGTTCTGCCGTCGATGATAGTTGGTTGCGACATGGGAGAAGTTCAACGTTCAGAAGTAATAGTTCAACGTGCCGGAGAGACTCCGTCCGCTGGGACTGCTCGACAGTTAAAAAAATCGTACACCCGGGGTGGAAGGGCTGTTGCGCGCAAAAGCGCAACGAAGGGGAGCAGCGGGACATTTGCAGCCATTGGTCTGGAGAAACGTCCTCCTCTGCTCATACCGTCACCCTCCTCTCCGCGTTCCCGCAGCGAACGCCAGGAACTCTTCCGCGCCGAGCGCATTCAGCGTGCCATCGGGTGTCAGCCAGCCCTTGCGGGCCATCGTGAGGCCGTGGCGCATGTTGTCGAAATCGGCGAGCGAGTGTGCGTCCGGGTTGATGGCGATCGGCACCCCCTTGCGGCGCGCATGACGCACCATGCGCCAGTTCAGGTCCAGCCGCATCGGGTTGCAGTTCAGCTCGATTGATTTGCCGCGCGCGGCCGCGGTTTCAATGATGCGCTTCAGATCGACATCGTACCCCTTGCGCTTGAGGATCAGGCGGCCGGTGCTGTGGCCCAGGATGGTGGCATACGGATTCTCCAGCGCCCGGCAGATCCGGTCGGTCTGCGCCTCCATCGGCAGGGAGAACTGCGAATGCACCGAGATTACGACGGCATCGAGCGCCGCCAGGGCGTCGTCACTCAGATCGAGCGAACCATCGCCGAGGATGTCGCATTCGATCCCCTTCAGCAGGCGGAATTCGGCGGGATCATACCGTCCGTTGATTTCATCGATCTCCTTCCCCTGCCGCTCCAGACGCGCCTCATCCAGTCCGTTTGCATAGAATGCCGCCCTGGAATGATCGGTGATCAGCAGGTAGCTATAGCCCAGCCCCTTCACATGCTCGGCCAGATCGGCGATGCTGCTGCGGCCGTCGCTCCAGGTGGAATGCACATGAAGCATGCCGCGCAGATGTTCGCCGCGCACCAGTTCCGGCAGTTCGCCGTCGATGGCGCGGCGCACTTCGCCGGCCCCCTCGCGCAGTTCCGGCGGGATGTAGCTCATGCCGGCAAGCCGGAAGAGCTCCTCCTCCGATCCAACCGCCACCACCTCGCCATCCTGGAACAGGCCGTCCTCACGCAGATCATAGCCGCGATCGGCGAACGGAATGGACACCATGAAGACATGATCGCCGGCCCCGGTCCGCTGGTGGAGCACTGCAAAGAAACGGGCCGCATCGGCTATATCGATCCGCACTGGGTAATCCTCCTCCGTACGGGCCGATATGCGGTTCCCCTCCACGGCGATATCGCTCAGAAAGCCCGTCTCCTCCAGCTCGCGTGCCACATCCTCCGGCGCCATCGACTGGACGACGAAACCGAGCGACTCGAACTCCTCGGCGCCGCGCCGGAGACGTCCGGCAGTGGAGGCACGCTCCACGGAGGAAAGTCCCTCCAGAATCCCCAGCAGATGTTCGCCGATGGCAGTCGCCGTATTGATGCGGAATTTCGACTGGTTGATCGCAAGCTCGGCGATGCCGGCCAGGATATTCTCCTGGGATTTCTTCCCGAAGCCTGCCAGTCCCGCGATTCTGTTGGCGGAGGCAGCCTGCTCCAGCGCCTCCAGCGATTCCACGCCGAGCTGCTGGTGCAGCATCCTGACCTTCTTCGCCCCCAGCCCCCGTATCCGCAGTATGTCGAGCAGCCCCGGAGGCGTCGCCGCGCGAAGTTCCTCCAGCAGCGGCGTGGTTCCCGTCTCCACGATCTGCATCACCTCCGCGCCGAGCGCCTTCCCGATGCCCGGCACTTCGATCTTCCCGGCCTGCGCGGCAGCTTCGATGTCGATTGCACTCGTCTCCAGCGCACGTGCCGCACGGCCGTATGCCTTGCTCCTGAGTTCGTCCATGCCGTGAAGCTGCAGGAAGGTCTCGATATCGGACAGGACTTTCGCGACGTCACGTGCCGTCATGGAAATCTCGACAGGTTGATTACCGATAGCAACGGCGGTACGGGGACGGGATGACCGGCCCGGCCGCCACGAACGGCAAAAGTACCGAATCGCGCGCTTCCATGACCAACGGCGCCGCGGTGAGAAAATGCATCAGCGGGGATGGAGGGCATATGGCTCCCCGGCACCAGGATGAAGAGGATGCACGCAAAGGCGCAAAGGACGCAAAGAGGAGCGGTTGCTGGCCGTTTATCGCCTGAAGCGCGGCTCCGTCCCCTCCGATCGAGCTTTCCCAAAATCGTAAATCGGCGATGCCGTGAGGAGCCCTGTTCGCGGCAAACCGTATATTTGCCCGATTCATTGCGAATCCTCCTGAACCATAGTACCTGAACAATGCCTCTTACGATCCCTGACTATTACGACATCAGCTCGCTCCTGAGCGAAGAGGAGCGAATGGTACGCGATACCGTACGCGAGTTCGTTGACAACGAGGTGCTTCCGATCATCGAACAGCACAACCGCGAGGGAACCTTCCCGATCGACCTGGTGAAGCGGTTCGGCGAGTTGGGCATGTTTGGTCCCACCATTCCGGAGGAATATGGCGGCGGCGGCCTCAGTTCGATCTGTTACGGGCTGATCTGCCAGGAGCTTGAGCGGGGCGATTCGTCGATAAGAAGCTGCGTCTCGGTGCAGGGATCGCTCGTCATGTATCCGATCTGGCGCTATGCCTCCGAGGAACTGAAGCGCAAATGGCTGCCGAAGCTCGCCAGCGGGGAGGCCATCGGATGTTTCGGTCTCACGGAGCCTGATTTCGGCTCGAATCCCGGCGGAATGCTCACAAATGCCCGGGAGACGGGGAACGGCTACGTGCTCAACGGGGCGAAGATGTGGATAACCAACGGCACGATTGCCGATGTCGCGGTGGTCTGGGCGAAGCTCGATGGCGAAATCCGCGGCTTCCTCGTGGAGAAGGGAACGCCGGGATTCACGGCCCCTGAAATGAAGGGGAAGCATTCGCTGCGCGCCTCTGTCACCAGCGAACTGGTATTTCAGGACTGCGAGATCCCGAAGACGCACATCTTCCCGGAGATTCGCGGGCTGCGCGGGCCGCTCTCGTGTCTCACCCAGGCCCGCTACGGCATCAGCTGGGGAGCGATCGGGGCGGCGATAGCCGTCTACGAATCATCGGTGAACTACGCCACCACGCGCGTCCAGTTCGGCCGGCCGATCGGCGGATTCCAGCTCGTGCAGGAGAAGCTCGTCTGGATGCTCACCGAGATCACCAAGGCGCAGCTCCTCGCCTATCGCCTGGGACGCCTGAAAGATGAGGGAAGGATGTCGCCGCAGCAGGTCTCGCTCGCCAAGCGCAACAATGTCTGGATGGCGCTCGAATGCGGACGCATGGCGCGTGATCTCCACGGCGCCAACGGCATTCTCGACGAATATCCTATCATGCGGCACATGGCGAACCTGGAATCGGTGAAAACCTACGAGGGAACGCACGATATCCATACACTGATCCTGGGCGCCGACATCACAGGACTCGACGCGTTCAGCTAGGTACCTGCGGCAGCGCACCGCAACACGTCCGGCCAGGGTCCGGCATCGGCCGAAGCCCGGATGCCGAGGTGGGAACTACAACGCCCCGCCAGCGGCTCCCGGAAAACTTTCACACATACATGGCCGACTGCCGCTCCGGACACGCCCCGCACACGGCAATTCCGGACGCCCCCATTTTTGACTTTTGACTTTTTCCTTTTGACTTTTCCCCTGGTCTTCATGCCGGTTCACGTCCACATCACCCGGGTCCGCGAGGGTTTCGACGACCTTCCGCTGCCGGAATATGCAAGCGCGGGAGCGGCCGGTGCCGACCTGCGCGCCGCTGTAACGGAGCCGATGGTGCTGGCCCCCGGCGCCCGCACCGTCGTTCCCACGGGGATAGCCATAGCGCTTCCTTCCGGATTCGAGTGCCAGGTGCGGCCGCGGAGCGGGCTTGCGCTGCGTCATGGCATAGCGCTCGTGAATTCGCCCGGAACGGTGGACGAGGACTATCGCGGCGAGATCATGGTCATCATGATGAACCTCGGCGCGGAGCCGTTTACGATCAATCGCGGCGACAGGATCGCGCAGATGGTAGTGGCACGGTATGAGCATGTGGAATGGCTTCCGGTGGAACAGCTTGCTGCCAGTGAACGGGGAACCGGAGGATTCGGAAGCACGGGGAGGGAATAGGTTCCGTACGGGCCGGACAGGCGACGTACCGGAACAGCCCCGGTACGAGCACTGAACGGAATGGCGTGCCGTGCATGGGAGCCTGCGTATTCCTGCCGCGGACAACGGGCAACCGGCCACGGACCGGGGCATGATCGGTACGGCAGGGACGCGCGGCACTTCATTTCGCCAGGCGCTCAAGGGAAGGATGCCCGGAAGGCAGGCAGAGGATAATCAATCAGCTCAACTGCTATCGCTATGGCAGATATCGACGATGTTCCGGCCTCCGAGGAGTCGCCGCTCGAACAGGAGGGACGGCGCGAGGCGGCCGAGGAGGCGCGAAGGGCCGCGGTACGGCGCGCCGGGCGGCGCAACCACCCGCTCCGCCGCGCTATGGGACCGCAGGAGATACTGGGGCTGGTCGGTGGCTTCGGCTTTCTGGCGCTGCTGCTGGCAGCGATGGTGAGCAGCATCATCAATCCGATCTTTCCGCTGGCCGCTCTCATCTTCTTCCTGTATCCGTTCCGCAGGGTGGTGGTCCCCCGGCGGACGATGCAACTCGGCATCATCGCCTTCATCGTCTGGCTGTTCTTCAATCTGAGCGGAGCCCTCTTTCCGTTCATCATCGCGTTCATCCTCGCCTATCTCTTTTCGCCGCTCGTGCACAATCTGGCGCAGCGGGGCATTCCCAGGTGGGCCACGTCGCTCACGATCGTGCTGCTGATACTGGGGGGATATACGCTGGTCGGGATATTCGTGGTGCCGAACCTGGTGGAACAGTTCCGCGACCTCGCCTCCATGGAGGAGCTCCTGCGCAGCGCGAACGCACTGCTGGACCGCGACAAGCTTATCAACACGCTCACCAGCTACGGCCTGCCGCGCAACCAGGCCACGGAGCTGGTGACGACCACGATAGAACCGCAGATCCGGGAGATAGCCTCGCTCTTCATCTCGCAGATCAGCGAGTTCGTGAGGAACATCAGCACGATACTGGAAGGGGTGGTGAACCTGGTGCTGATCCCGATCCTCGCCTTCTACATGATGCTGGACTTCGATCGCATCCGGCTCTTCGTCCGCAGCACAATTCTTCAGGACAATCCGAAGTATGTGTACTATGTGAAGAACGTGGACGTCATCCTTAGCTCATACCTGCGGGGCATTCTGCTGACATCCTCGCTGGTGGGGGGCATGGCGATTGCGTTTCTCTCGATAGCCGACGTCCCGTACGCCGTCCTCATCGGCGTTCTGACCGGCGTGTTCAACCTGATCCCGACGGTCGGCATCTTCCTGAATCTCGGGGTGGCGATGCTCGTCTACTTGTTCGCCCCCGGCGCGTTCTGGTACAACACGCTGATGACCGCCGTGATGGTGCTGGGGCTGCATGCCCTGAACGGCTATGTGATCGAGCCCCGGGTGATCGGCGATCGCGTGGGGCTCCATCCCGTTCTGCTGATAGCCTCGCTCTTTACGTTTGCCCATTTCCTCGGCTTCGTCGGCCTGCTCATCGCCGTCCCGACGTCGGCCGTCATCCTGATGTTTCTCAAGGAGTGGTATAGAAACACCGTCGCGCTGCGCAGTCAGGCCACGGTGCCCCCCGCCGCTCCATCATGATCCGGCGAACACCGGCCCATGTTGTTCACTGGCTCGTACGCGAGCCTTTTCTTTATTCAGTTTCCTGTACGTGCACCTGTATGGCAGATACCAGCCCCTACGCTGACGACCTCGACGGTAGCCGCGTTCCCCGCCCTGACGATGGTCCGGAATCGCTGCGCGATCCGCAGCACCCTTTCAAACCGGAGAATGCTCCGGAACTGCTGGAACATCCCGCCGACGATAGGATGGACGCAGCACCCGCAGAGGCCGCCGCGCCGGGCATTTCCCACGCTGATGATGATATTCCCCCGACCCCGGATGAGGCCGCGGACGTTCCCGCCGCCCCCGATTCCGAGCATTACGATGTTGATCCCGGCGCAGGCCCGGACCCCGTTGCGAGCGTTTCCGGCACGGATGCGATCGATATGGATGCCGAGCCCAACGATTCGGATTCACAGGTGCTCCCTCCGGATGAGGAGGATGCATTCGACGCCGATGACACCAGGGATGATGAGGATTATGATGAGCCAAGGTTCTCCGACGAGCCGAATGACAGCGACGCGGCGGTGACGGCCGAGGATATCACGGGGAGCATCTCGTTCGTTGGCGTCCCCATCGGCAACTATGGTGATATCACCCAGCGCGCGCTCCGGACGCTGCAGATGGCGGACCTCGTCGTCTGCGAGGATTACAAGGCCACCGCCCGGCTGCTGCGGAGCTTCAACATCACGAAGAAGCTGGTGGAGATGACCGAGCGGAATGAGGAGCAGGCAAGCGAACAGGTGCTGGAGTCCCTCCGCAGAGGAAAATCCGTCGCCGTGGTCGCGGTGGCCGGGCTGCCGATGATCGCCGATCCCGGAAGCATCCTGGCGACGAAGCTGCGCCGGATGGGGGTGGAACCGAACATCATCCCCGGCGTCAGTTCGGTGATGACGGGACTGATGGCGAGCGGCTTCAACCTGGAGAATTTCGATTTCGTCGGCGTGATCCCGCGCAGGCCGGAGGACCGCCTCCGGGTGCTCGAAGATCTCGCAGGCCGCGATAGAACCATCGTTATGCTGGAAGCGCCGTTCCGCCTTCGCTCGCTCCTGGCGGCGCTTGCCGAGGCCATGCCCGGCCGGCAGGCCGCGATCGCGGCAAACCTGACCACCCCCTTTGAGTCGGTGGTCCGGGGAACACTTGCGGATCTGAGCGCACGGTTCGCGCAGAAGCGTTTCAAGGGAGATCTGGTGCTGGTGCTCGACCGTCTGAAGCCGACGGAACTCGGCGCCGCCATGTCGGCCAGCATGCCGGAGTTTGATGAGGAACCGGATGCGCCGGAGATGGAGGAGGAATTCGGCGCGGAAGATGCCGGTTCCAGGCCGTTCCGCCGCACTCCGCATACCCCTTCCTTCCGTGGCGAGGATGAAGCCCGGGGCCATCATGCTCCCCGCCCTCCCAGACATCCACGCCCGCATGAACGCCCGCACCCGCGCGATCGCCGTGACGACCGCCGTGAACGGGATGACCGATGGAATCGCGGCGGACGCGAAGAACGACGCGATGATGAGCGCAGGGACTGGCCCCGTGGCGGCGAACGGCGCGGCGGCGACTGGAACCGCGATCGCAGACCCGGCGGCAGTGGCGACTGGAATCGCAATGACGGAGGCAACCGCGATCGCAGACCCGGCGGCGGTGGATGGAACCGCAATGACGGAGGCAACCGCGACCGCAGACCCGGCGGCGGTGGATGGAACCGCGATGACGGAGGCAACCGCGATCGCAGACCCGGCGGCGGTGGATGGAACCGCAATGACGGAGGCAACCGCGACCGCAAACCCGGCGGCGGTGGATGGAACCGCGACGACGGAGGCAACCGCGATCGCAGACCCGGCGGCGGTGGATGGAGCCGCGACGACGGAGGCAACCGCGACCGCAGACCCGGCGGCAAGGATCGTGGCGGCCCACGCAACACCGGACGTCGCGGCGGCTGGTCGCGCTAGACGGATGAGGGGCGTTTCCGGCACAAGGCATCATACCGGGCCGGAATGCCGCTTATTATCTGTCGCCGGAACGCTGGAATAGTGCTGAAAGGTCCCGGCCGGACGCTATCTTTGCGCGGTCGGGCGTTCCCGCGGCAGCACCGGCGGCATTGCGGAGCACCGGCCCATGCACTATGCGCTCATCCTGCTGGCCGACCCCGGCTCCGAACCGGACAGACAGAGGAACGCACGCCGGTGCTCCATATGGTTCGGCGCTCCACGATGCGATTTCGCCGCGGGCCGCGCATCAGCATCCCCGCATTTCGATCAATCTACCGTGAATCTACTGCAGCGCATATTCGGCAGGCGTCCTGCCACGGCCTGGGAGATCGAGCCGGGAGATATCATCTGGAAACTTCAGCCGACTCCCGGCGGCATTCTGGTGGGCGAAGCCCGCGATGTGGACCGCAGGACGATGTCGCTCTTCGCGATGCGGCCGATGGAGGGGAAGCTCCTCTTCAGCGACGTGCGGCTGCACGACCCGTGGTGGGTGGCGCTGGAGATGACGATCGGCGAGGTGGCGATCCTACATGCCTATCCCCGCCCCGATCTTCCCAACGCCGCCGGCGCCACGGCCGTGGACTGCGCGACCGGAGAGGTGCTCTGGCGCGACGACGGACTGCGCGTGCTCTGCGGCACGCAGGAACTGGCGCTCGTCCAGCGGGGCGGCTCCCACGACTGGAGCAGCCTTGCCCTCATCGACGCCCGCTCCGGCGTGGTGCTGGAGGAGATAGGAGCGAGTCCGGAGCGAACCGAGGCATTTCAGCAGACATGCGCCGCCGTGACGGAGTGGCCGGACTGGATCAACAGCGATACGCTGGATGAGGATCATCCTGAATCCGGCGAAATCGGTCCGATTCTGGACCGTCTGCTGCCGGCGCGGCGCAGGCCGGTCGAAATCGGTCGCTATGCCGGGTATACGGTGCTCGGCGTTCATGTTCCATCACGCCGTTCGGCGGATGCGATGCTTGCAAACCTTGTGGACACTCATCTGCTCATCCTTCGCGACGGCAGGCCGGTGCATCAGGAAATCGTAACGGAAGACGCTCCCGGCCCGAGCAGCGATATCTTTTTCATCTGGAATGGCGTGCTGATCTTCATCCGCAACCGGCGGCGGCTGGCCGGAATCACGCTCAACAACGACTAGGACATGCTCAACCCAGGCGACAAGGCCCCGGACTTCTCGGCGCCCGACCAGAACGGAACGATTCACAGCTTGAAGGATTACCGCGGAAAACGTCTCGTCCTCTACTTCTATCCGAAGGATATGACCCCGGGCTGCACGGCGGAGGCATGTGATTTCCGCGACAACCTGAATCGCCTTCAGGGACATGGAGCCGAGGTTCTGGGAGTGAGCCCCGATCCGGTGAAGCGCCACACGAAGTTTGCGGCCCGCGAGTCGCTGAACTTCCCCATCCTTTCCGACGAGGACTCCGCCATCGCCGGTGCCTACGGTGTCTGGGGGGAGAAGAGCATGTTCGGAAGGAAGTACATGGGAGTGGTGCGCACAACCTTCATCATCGACGCCCGGGGAACTATCGAGCGGATCTTCCCGAAGGTGAAGGTGCAGGGACATGTGCAGGAGGTGATCGATGCACTCGCTGATTGACACGCACGCGCATATCTACGTCCCGAAGTTCACCGACGACATTGACCAGGTGATCGGCCGGGCACGCGAGGCAGGGGTGGAGACGATCATCACGCCGGCGACGAAGCCGTCGGAATTCTCCAGCGCGCTGGAACTGGCCACGCGGTTTCCCGAAGTGAAGGTGGCGGCCGGAGTGCATCCACACCACGCGCACGAAGTGGATGATGCCGATCTCCACGAGGTGGAACGGCTGGGAGCGGAAGGGGACGTCGTTGCTATTGGCGAAATCGGCATTGATTATTACTATGAGTTTTCGCCGCGCGAGCGGCAGCACGAGGTCTTCCGCCGCCAGCTCCGGATCGCGAAGCGGCTGGGGCTTCCGGCCGTGGTTCACAACCGGGACTCGGACGACGATCTTCTTAGGATCATCGAGGAGGAACAGGATGGCGCGCTCCGGTTTCAGCTCCACTGCTTTTCCAGCAGCAGCAGGGTGCTGGCGCGGGCGCTGGATCTGGGAGCGATGATCTCGTTCACCGGCAACATCACCTACAGCAAGGGGGCGCTTGACGACGTGGTCCGCGCGGTTCCGGATGACCGGATCATGGTCGAGACGGATGCCCCATACCTTACCCCCGTGCCCCACCGCGGGAAACGGAACGAGCCTGGGCATGTATGCCTGGTGGCCGAGAAGGTCGCCGAGCTGCGCGGGGAAACCATTGAGGCAATCAGACAGATGACAACAGCGAATGCACGGCGCTTCTTTCAACTGGCGCTTCTTCTCATCGCGATTCTGGGACTTACCCGGGTGGAAGCCACGGCCCAGCCGGCCCCACGCCCCGTCCGCGCCGTCGATACCGTCGGCGATCCCCCCTTCTACAAGCTTTTCGGCATCGGCGGGCAGCTCAGCTCCGTCACCTATATCAGCGGCGCCACCACCGAGGCCAGCGCCATCGGATTCGGCCTGTGGCTCAGCTCGGCCCCATTGCAGCCGCTCGGCATCGACTGGCTGCAGTTGGATGTGATCTTCAATTCCGCCGAGGTGCAGCCATCACGGCTCGATTCGGCGTACAAGGCCGTGGCGGAGCCGCTCGGCGAGGCGAACCAGGACCCTCCCCCCAACCGCCACTCCACCATCGACGTCTCGCTGCGCGCCACCGCCAACCCCCGCAAGGTCATCACCTTCTTCGGCTCGTTCGGCATCACCTTCTTCAGCAACGAGTTCGGTATCGACAGATATCTGGTGGAACATGGCGATACGACGCTGAAGGACTACCGGGAGAGCGCCTGGGGAATCAGCGGATCGCTGGGGATCTCGTACAACCTGGTGACGCCGTACGGAACCATCGCCCCAACCGCCGAGTGGCGCGTGGCGACGATCTCGGGCGAGCGTACGCTGCCGAAGCGGCAGTCGGAGTTCTTCCTCAGCCAGCCGCGTATCGGCATCATCCTCTATCCCGATTTCAGCAAACTCCTGGAATGATTACACAGCCGGCGCCGACCGACCTGCTGCGGGTGATACGTCATAGCGTCGTGGCCGACGCGCTCGGTACGCTCCGGCAGCATGATTCATCGACCGTGGAGTTCCGCCTGGCGGCGCATTCCATCGCGCGCGCCCTGGCATACGAGGCCACGCGCGACCTGCCGGTCGAGCCGATCGCGATCGAAACACCGATGGAGGTCACGACCGCCTGCAGAATCACCGCGCGGGTGGTGGCCGCCCCCATCCTGCGCGCAGGACTCGGTATGCTGGAGGGGTTCCTGGAGGTGATACCGACCGCCGCGACCGGCTTCGTGGGCATGAAGCGTGATGAAACGACGCTTCTGCCGCACGAGTACTATCGCAGCTTTCCCGACCTTGCCGGCGCCCATCTCTTTCTCCTCGATCCCATGCTCGCCACCGGTGGAAGCATCCTTGGAGCGCTTCGCGGGCTCCCGCATAGCAGCCTGGCCTCCGTTGCCATCCTTTCAATCATCGCGGCGCCGGAGGGGGTGCGGGCGATAGCGGAGGAATTTCCGGATGTGACCATCCACGTGGCCTCGCTGGACCGCTGCCTGAACGACTGCGGCTACATCCTCCCCGGCCTCGGCGATGCCGGCGACCGCCTGTGCCGGACGCTGTAGACGCGCGGTTGCTCCTGCTGAAGATGGCCCGCCGCGCCGGACTGGATGCGGCGACGGCCGAGCGGATATTCGAGGGGGCCCCTCTCGATTTCCCGGTGTTCTTTTCCAGCTCCCTCCCTCTTCTGGCGCACCGGCTGGGCATGATCGGCATCACGCTCTTCGGGCGCGTCCACCTTTGCAGCGCCGCCTGCGGGCTGCCGCCGGAGGAACTGATCGTGCTGCTGCGGCATGAAGCCGAGCATGTACGCCAGCAGCGGGAACATGGCGCGGCTTTTTATCCACGCTATCTTTACGATTGGATACGTGGGTTGATCGGTGCTTCCTCCCCATCCACGCTTCCGCGCTGGCGCCGCGCATATCTGGCAATACGCGACGAACGCGAAGCCCGCGCCGCCGGTGAAAGAGCCCGCAGGCTTCTCAACAGGAAATAAATCGTTCCGAGGGCATGAAATAGCCGTGGTTACTTGGATAGCCGTACTGGAATGGTGATATTTGCCAGGTTTTTCGGCGATCCCTGAGGCGCGGATCGCTCTTTTATTTTCAACAACTCCAGTCTGCTCCTTCCTGTGTTTCGTGTTCTCTCCAACGACATAGCAGTCGATCTCGGCACGGCCAACACCCTGATCTGGATGAAGGGGAAGGGGATCGTTCTGAACGAACCGTCCGTGGTCGCCTTCGATCGAACGACGAAGAAGATCGTCGCCATCGGCCGGGAAGCCCAGGCGATGATCGGAAAGACGCACAAGGATATCCGGACGATCCGGCCGCTGAAAGACGGCGTGATCGCCGACTTCGAGATCGCCGAGGGAATGCTCCGGGCCTTCATCCGGAAGATATCGCCGTCGTGGCAGCCATCGCGGCGCATCGTGGTGTGCGTCCCGTCAGGTATCACGGAGGTGGAGAAGCGGGCGGTGCGCGATTCCGCCGAACATGCCGGAGCCAAGGAGGTACATCTGATAGCCGAGCCGATGGCGGCCGCCATCGGCATCGGACTGGATGTGGAGGCCCCGGTCGGCAACATGATCATCGACATCGGCGGCGGCACTACGGAGATCGCCGTGATCGCGCTTGCCGGCATCGTCAATGACGAGTCCATCCGGATCGCCGGCGACGAGATGACCAACGCCATCATCCAGTTCTTCAAGAAGAATCACAACATCCTGATCGGCGAGCAGATGGCCGAGGCCATCAAGCATGAAGTGGGAACCGCCATGCCGCTGGAGGAGGAGGTGACGATCGAGGTGCGCGGCCGCGATCTGGTGGCCGGGGTTCCAAGAATGACGGTGGTCACCAGCGCGGAGATTCGCGAGGCTCTTTCCGAACCGATCATGGCGATCGTCGATGCGGTGAAGCTGTCGCTGGAACGAACACCGCCGGAACTGTCGGCCGATATCCTTGATCGCGGCATCATGCTTACCGGCGGCGGCGCGCTGCTGCGGGGACTGGACGAACGGCTCCGCCGCGAAACCACCCTCCCGGTGTTCGTCGCGGAAGACCCGCTGACGGCGGTGGTCCGGGGAACGGGGAAGGTCCTGGAGAATCTGAACCAGTATTCGCAGGTGCTTATCAAGAGCCGCCGGTACTAGGAACGATGGGTTTCATCTGCCGCACGTCCCGCGGTTGCGGCGTCGCGGGTGGTTCGCCGCCGGTGGTCTGGATCGGATACATCGCACAGTCTCTCCTCCCGGATGGTTACGGACCCCGCATTCCGACCCCTGCCCGCTGACAGTCCGGAAGTTCCCGCCCGCGCGATCCGGCAGGATGACCCCGGCGCATTTACCCTGTCCCTGCGAGCTTCCCGTATCATGAACCTGTATTCCGACGTTCCACCATGCGACGCTTTGCCGAGCTTATTCTACGCTACAAGGAATATGCGACTGCCCTGGTGCTGATCGTGGTTTCGCTGCTGATGATTTCAGGAAGCAGCAGCTCGCAGCTCCGTTCGTTCCGCACGATCTCGGTAGGTGTGCTTGCAAGCGTGCAGTCGGCTCTGAGCTGGCTGCCGAATCCGTATGCGCTGGAGACGGAGAATCATGCTCTCAGGCAGTTGAACAAGGATCTTTCCATCCAGCTCACCCAGCTTCGCGATGCCGGGCTGAAGGTGGAGAAACTGCGGGCGATGCTGGAGTTCAAGGAGGCATCGCCGATGAAGCTGAAGGCGGCCGAGGTGATAGGAAAGACGACGATACAGATGCGGAGCTATGCCACGCTGAACGTGGGAGAAAAGGACGGCGTGAAGGTCGGCATGCCGGTGATTACGGAGCGCGGGCTTGCCGGGCGGATCATCGGCACGAACGATGGATATTCTGTGGTGCAGCTTCTGCTGAATCGTGATACGCGCGTGGCGGCGCGGACGAGCGAAGGACGGAACGACGGTCTGATCACATGGGATGGATCGTCATCGCTGTACCTGCGGAACATCCCATCGGTGCAGCCGCAGCAGGCAGGTGATACGGTGGTCACCTCCAACTTTTCATCGCTCTATCCGGAGAACATCGTTATCGGCACGATCAGCGAGGTGGAGCCTGAGGGAGGATCGCTGTTCTACCGGATCAGGGTGGAACCGGCGGTGAACTTTGCGACGCTTGAGGAGGCATTTGTGGTGCTGCATTCGCCGGATCAGTCGAGACTGGATCTTGAGCGACGCATGATAGATCCATCGCTGGGAGGGGGCGGCACGGAGGGAGGGCAATGATCCCCTACATGAACCTTCTCTGGTATGCCATCGCGGGGCTGATTCTGCTGCTGGTACAGCTCAATCTGGGCTACATCGCCGTGGAGTCGGTCACACCGGATCTGCTGGTGGTGCTGACGGTCTTCGTCGCGTTGCGCGAGGGGCAGTTCACCGGCCTGGCGACCGGGTTTCTGCTCGGGCTCTTCTTCGATCTGATCTCCAGCGACATCATCGGCACGAACGCTCTTGCGAAGATGCTCGCCGGCTTCGTCGCCGGGTATTTCTACAACGAGCAACTGAGCATATCCGAATCGATCGGGAGCTTCAGATTTCTCGGCATCGTCGCGCTGGCGGCGCTGATCCACAATATCATCTACTACTTCTTCTACGTCCAGCCGACTGATCTCTCCTTCACATCCTTCTTCCTTCGCAGCGGCATCGCCGCATCACTCTACACCACCGTGGTAGCGGTCCTGGTGATGCTCGCAGCCGCCCGCAAGCAGCGATGGTAGGGAAGGGAAATTCCGGTTTGACTATGCGCGATTGAGGGACGGAAGGGCATTCCTGCGAGCAACGACAGCAACGCCCTGCGGCCGATCTTCCTTGCGTCCTTTGCGCCTTTGCGTGCCATCATTCTCTACCTCCCCGAGCCTCATGAACGCACACGAACACGGGGATGCATGCCATTCAGCACCATCCCCGTTCCTTTTCCCGACCCGCGGCGGATGTCACGATTTCGGCGCAGCATCTCCGGCGCCACCATCCTTCGATGATTTTCCGGACGCTTCCGTGCCGGACGCACCGCCGTCCGACGAGCCACCGCCATCCGATTTCGAGGCACCTCCTCCCGACGACGAGGCGCCCCCCTCCTTTCCCCTATCCCCCTTGCGGACATAATCGGTGAGGTAGAAACCTTCGCCCTTGAAGACGAGTCCGGCTCCGCCACTTATACGCCGCACGACATCGCCGGTTCCCTTCGCATCCCCCTCCAGCAGGCACTCATCAACCGGACAGTGCGTCAGCGGCTCCGCTGAAATCGACTGAAAATAATCGAACCTGTTGCCACAGGTTCTGCACTGATATTCATACGTTGGCATCTTACGATTCAGGTTTACGATTGGAAACCATCGCACCACAACCCGCCCTGCAAGGCAAGAATCGCCCATACGCCAAATCCCCCATCCCCACCTACTTTTTGCCTTTTGACTTTTGCCTTTTGATTTTTGAACGCCTAGAACGCATGTCCGATGCCCACATGGAGCACAGCGGCATCGGCTATGTTGCGCCGGAAAATCCAGCGTCCGCCGGGATCATCGGCGCCACGATTCACGGGATCGTAGACCGGGAAGCCCAGGCCGAAGCGGAACGGGCCGACCGGCGTTTCATACCCGATGCTGAATCCTGTTGCCAGGCCGATATTCGAGAGGAAGCCGAGTTCTCCGCTGAAGAAACGGCTTACATCCTCGCGATCACGGAAAAACGCATTTCCCGCATCGACGAACAGGATGAGCACCACCTGGCTGAGCTGACGCCCGAGCGACGATCCATTGGGCGTCAGGAACGGCTTCCAGCGAAGCTCCGTATTCAGCTCCAGCAGGCCAAGCCCGCCGAGGAGCCGGCGATTCTCGTTGACGATATCTCGAACGATCGGCTCGGCGCATTCACGATTTTCCGTGGAAAGCACCTCGGCGGGACGTGTCGCCAGCATCTCGCGCGCGTACCAGCCTCGCAGACTGTTGGAGCCGCCGGCGGAGAAACGGCTGGAAACAGGCGTGAGGGGAAATCCGCCGAATTCCTGAATGTATCCTACATGTCCCCGCGACGCCCACACCAGCCCGGAATTGAGCTGAATATAGGGGCGATAGCTCACTTCAAACTTCATGAACCCGCCGGTAAGGCCGTACAGAATTCCCCCCGTACCACCAAGTTCGGCGCGCGCCTCGAAGAAATCACCGCGACTCGGCGCGAACAGATCATTACGGCTGTCAGCAATCAACGCTCCGCTCAGGCTCAGCGTGTGCTTCAGACTCTCGAATCTATCGCGCGCGCGCGCATCATGCGAGGCATTGAGCAGCGAAGGGTCATCTCCCTGCAACACCTGAAGTCGGTAGAGATTATCGAGCAGAGCCTGGCGCACCGTCGGGAACACGTCATCCGGTTCGCACTGGCCTGCTTTCAGGCGCGTACTATCCGCAGTAATACGCCGCAGCGCCACCTGGTCCACATAGCTGCTGATGCCGCCATAGGCATTATACTGATAGCTCAACCGGAAGGAGATGAGATCCGCATAAGTATATGTAGAGAATCTGTAGGACAGTTCCCCCGCGGCGGTAATGCGCTCCGACCGCAGCGTCACGTCCACATGTTCATCGCGAATCCTGTCCAGCACGCTCACGTCATATCCGGCCGTGGTCAGCCAGCTCAGGCGTTTGCCGCCAATCACGGGGAATCCAACCGCGGAGGGAACCGCGAACGAAATCGCCCCGCCACCCTGAAACTCCTTCTTGAAATCGCTGAAGGAGGTGAGATTCCGCACCGGCGTCAGCAGCCGGGCCGAGAGCGAGAGCTGTTCGGCGCGGCCAAGGACGTTCAGGCGCGTGTAGCTGGCACTGAGACCGAGATTCGTGATGTACTCGCGAACCCGGCGTTCGAAGCTGACTTCCGGCGCGATGCGGAGATCGTTCTGATCGCGAAGCCTGGTGCTGATCCTCATTGCAAGCAGGCTGTCGTTGCTGAAGCTGGCGGCCGTGTCGATCGTCACCAGATCGAACGTCCCCAGCGCGTAGAGGTTCGCCACCGTCTGATCCACCAGTTGCTTGCTGTACCAGCCTCCGCGCTGGTACTCGCGCTGGTCCCGCACCAGCTCGGTATCCACCGGACGCGCATCGGAGATGCTGTCCGGCTCCACGAGCGTGGAATCGAAGCGGTACCGGTTCCCCGCATACAGGTAGATGAGCACCGAATCGAATCGCTGTTCAACCGCAGGGGGACGCGCCGTGATGACGATAGGTTCCGCGACCGCCGCGAACGCGTAGCCATTGTTACGCAGCGCCGCCACCGCCTGATCCACCTGCGCCACATAGGCAGGCTTCGTGTAGGTCTCGCCATCCTTGAGAAACTCCGGAGCGGTGGCCTCCTCGCGGATATCCGTGGGAACATCGTCGAGGCCGAAATAGTGCACACCCTTCACGGGAGACGGGGGCCCTTCATCGATGATGAAATGAACGATGGAAGTGTTCCTGACGGTATCCAGGGTGACGCGGTACCGGACGGAGGCGTCATGGTGGCCGAAGTCATCGTAGAGCGCGGCGATACGATCGGTATCCGCCACGACAGTGTTCATGTTCAGATAGCGGAAGTCCCCCCCCAGGCTGTCGATCAGCAGGCGGACCTGGTTGCGGTACTTCTGCGGCGCCAGCGGATTGCGCTCCACAAGCTGTCCTATCAGCGCGAAGACACGCAGAATGGCAGGGGTACGCGTCGGACGGCTGCCGATTTCCGCAAGGATCTGTTCATCGCTCAGAACACTGTTCCCCTCGAAATCCACATCCATCAGCATCGGGCGTATCGACGGCGGACCGGCCGGCGCCACCGGCGGAGCATCTCCCCCGGGGCCCTGCGCATACAATCCGGAAACGAGACTTGCAGCAAGAACGAACGGCAGCCAGGCCCGCAGAAGCCAGACCGGGCGATATGCCATCGAACTGCCGTGTATAGTCATCATCACCGATTTCATGTTCTTCGTACGGAGAGGACGTCGGAGCATGGAATCGCGGGCTCCGCACATGGGCCGAAGCGGCGCATGCATACCGGTGCTGAATTCCGATGGTGTCCGCAGCCGGCGGTTGCGCCATCGGAATCCCGCCTCCCGGAATAGCGACGGGGAAGCAGGCCGCACGATCACTGCGCCGGTGCTTCCCCGGATGTACGAGGCGCCGCACCCGTCAACCGGGCGCACGCCGCATGATCAATAATCTTCGGAATCTTCTTCGTAGAAAAGATCATCGTGGTTCATCGATTCCGGCCAGATATCCTCAATGCTCTCATAGACTTCATCCTCCTCGTCATTGAGCTCCTGAAGGTTCTCAATGACCTGAAGAGGAGCGCCGGTGCGATTGGCATAATCGAGCAATTCCTCTTTCGTCGCCGGCCAGGGCGCATCTTCCAGATATGATGCCAGTTCAGGTGTCCACAGCATGGCCAATACTCCTGTGTTGGGTTGCTACCAGTTAACAGTCAGATTGATGACCTGCATTCCCCGCTCTCCGGCCACGAAGAGGAGGGTTCCATATGCCCCGCGCACCAACTAACGAACAGCCGTTTCAAGAATTGCGCCACACTGGCCGCAACCTGCTGTTCCCGATCCACCCGCGTCTGCATACTGCCAGGCCAAGAGTTAAGGGGCGCGAAGATATACATCTTTCGCTCATACGCAAGATGTGGGGGTTGCTTTCGAGATTTTTTACAGAGACCTCAGTATCGGCCCCCGCACTGGACCGCCGCGACGGGCGACAGCCGGAATTGTGCCGGCCACCACCCGCAGTTCAGGGATCTGCAAAGATCCATGATGGACAGATGCCCCCCCGCTTCATTCCACATGCCGAGAGATGGAAACATCTCCACTTTCCTCCTCCTATCCGGCGTAGCGCCTTCTGATGTTCGGGATGAGATAGTCGTCGAATGCGCGCTCGAATCCATAGGCCGGGGACCATCCCCAGTCTGCGCGGGCGCGGGAATCATCAACATCGGCCGGCCACGCATCCAGAATGCCCTGGCGCTTCAGGTCATTTTCAAAGGTTATGTCGGCATCGGGGAACGCTTCGAGCGTCTTGCGACGCACCTGCTCGGCCGAGGGAGAGAATGACCCCACGTTGTAGACGGTGGACGTCAGATCTTCGGCGGGAGCGTTGAACAACCGCATCAGGGCGTCGATGGCATCGGGCATCGCCATGAAGGGGATGCGCGTGTCCGGGCGCGCAAAGCAGGGATAGGGCTCCCCCTTCGCGGCAGCATGGAGCATCTCCGGCGCATAATCGCTGGTCCCCCCGGAGGGAACGGTGAAGGCGCTGATCAGCCCCGGAAACCGAAGCGCGCGAAAATCGACATGGAACGAATCACGATCGGCGGCAAGCTGGCGATAGTGATGGGTGTAATACCGCCCCAGATGCTCGCAGGCCAGCTTGTTGACGCCGTACATGGTCGTCGGCATCAGAAACTCCTCCTCGCGGACGCTTCCCGCACGTTCCTTCTCCTCCACGTTCGGCAGACCGTAGACCGCTATGGAACTGGGAAATATGAACTTCACGTTCGTCCCCGCATTGCGGGCCTCGCCGACGGCGAACTTCAGAAGGTTCAGCGTCCCCTGTACATTGATATCATGGGCGGTCTCCGGAATGAACTCGCCACGCGTGCTGAGCATGGCGGCCAGATGGAAGATCCCGACGATCTCATATTCGGAGGCGATACGTTCCAGAAGATTGGTGTCCAGGATCGAGCCGACGATGGTATCGGCGCAGCGGGACGCCATGTTCGGTTCGAGCGGGCGAAGATCGAGCGCGAGGACGCTGTAGTTCTCTTCGCCGGCGAGACGTTCGATCAGTCCGTGGCCGATTTCGCCACCGGCGCCGGATATCAGCAGTACGGGTTTACGGATCATGAAGATTGCATGAAGGAAGGAATTGCCGGAACGTGATGCCCGGGATGGACGCATGAAGGATGATGCCGGAGACCGGAACCGACGTGCAGGGTGAACCGTCCGCATGCACGAGAGCCGGATGTCACCGTGGACGGAACCATCAGCCGATAACCCCGAATCCATCGAATCGCACGGGATCGAGATCCTGCACGTTCATCCTGTCCACGCGCGCCCCCGATGGACCGATCCCGATCTGCTCGCGGAAGGAGCGATGATTCGCCTCGGTGGCCGACGCCACTATCTCCACGCTGCCATCCGGAACATTGCGCACGGTTCCGGAAACGTCGAATGCCTCGGCCATCTTCCGCGCGAAATACCGGAAGCCGACCCCCTGCACGCGCCCCTGGATGATATACCTGCGAGTAATCATGAATCGAGCGGCAAATATCATACATCGGCGCGGAAACGCAATGGAGACGGACCGGAGAAGAGCGGCGCGATACGATGTGAAACGGGATGGAGAGGCATCAGGGAGCCGGGATCGAAGAGGGATGAATGTGGCGGAGGCCATGCGGAGCATGAAGGGCATCACCGCACCGGGAGAATTCCTCCTCCCGGTGCCGATGATGACCCCACGGAAGACGCGCTGTGCGGCCGGAATGTCTAGCGAGCACTCGCCGGCCGCTCAAGCGGGGGCACCGTACGGAGATAGAGCCAGAGCGCGCGGATATCATCATCAGTGAGCTGCGCCGTGTATCGCCACGGCATGACGGCGCTGATGGTGTCGCCGCCGGGGCGCTTTCCTTCACGAAGGGCACGGAAGAAATCGGCCTCGGTCCACTTCCCGATGCCATGCGCGGGATCAGGGGTAAGATTCGCGGCGGGGGGCCAGGTCGGCGGACCTCCGGGAATCGGACCTCCGGCAAGATCCTCGCCGTGGCATCCCACGCATCCTCCCATCGCTGCCATATGCCGGCCGTACTCGACGGTCGGTCCCGGCGCCGGCGCCGCATCACGATCCGCCCCATGATCCATGATCTCGGCCGACAGCACCGGAAGCTGCCCGGTGACGTAGAGGAGCCGACCGAGCGGCGTCAGCCAGCTTCGCTCATGCACGCTGTTGACCGGAGGGAGGCTTCTTATATAGCAGACGATGGCGTTCACCTCGTCATCGCTCAATGCGTGATAATCCTTCGAGGGCATCACCATCAGCGCTCTGCCGTAGCGGTCCACGCCGTGACGGATCGCCCGGACCCAGTCTTCGTCGGTGTAGTTGCGGACGACGCTTCCCTCTCCTGATGTAAGATTCGGCGCTTCCACATGGCCGATCGGCTCGTCCAGCACCACCTTTCCGCCGAAATCGTCGCCGTGGCATTCGCTGCACATCGTCACAGCCACCGCCAGATGCCTGCCCCGGTCGATCGTGCCCTGATCGCCGGCAATCACCACATGCTCCATCCTCAGGTCGTACACCCTGTTCAGACGCCGCTCGCTCAGGAGATAGACGACAAGCAGCCCAAGCAGTACCACCACCACCAGTCCCCCCATTGCCCGGCCGATCCACTTGAACACTGTTCGCATAGAACGCTCCCCGATGATTCGTGATGAGTTCGTGAGTGATTGCGCATGTACTCCTCCGGATATACCAATCGGCCGGAGGATGGCCCAGCAGGTGAGGTCCCCGCATGAGCTCCCGCCGCTCATGCCCCGATGGCACGGCGGCGTACTCGATTGCAGGGAGGCGAGGCTATCGGCCGCCGCGGATCTTCATCCATCGCGTACGGCCGGGAGAACGTTGCAGCAGCAGTGGCGAACATAGCCCCTCCCTCCGAAAAAGGCAACAAAAAATGTTACAGATTTTGACAAATATTGAAATCCTGACAGGATGCAGTGGGCCAGGTGTCGATCAATGGTTGCGGGAAACACAAACGGGCGCCCGTCGCAACATGCCGGGCGCCCGTTATGAAAGCGTTCAGGGATGAATCTACGCGGAGCCGGGCTTCTTCTGACAGAGCTCGACGAGCACACCGTTGAAGCTGGAGGGATGCACGAAGGCAATGAGCATATCGTGCGCCCCCTCGGTTGGCGTCTCATTGATCAGCCGGACCCCCGCTTCCTTCAGCCGACGGAGCTCCGCTTCCACATCCTCCACCTCGAATGCGATATGATGGATGCCCTCCCCCCGCTTCCCGATGAACCGCGCGATGGGCGAAGAGGCATCGGTGGCGGCCGTCAGCTCCACCACCGCGTCACCGACCGCAAAGGACGCGATATCCACGTGCTGCTCATCCACCCGCTCGCGATGCGGAGTATCATTTCCGAAGAGCGCGGAGTACCGCTCCACCGCCTCCTGCAGCGACTGCACTGCGATGCCGATGTGGGATATTTTCATGTGCGTCAGTGGATCGTGGTTGATTATCAGTGGAAGGGCGGGCCTGCCCGCACGGCATACGTTCCGGGACCCGTCGGCGACGACAGTGTCAGGAAGCCGTCGTATCCAGGCGCCGCGCGAAGGCGGTTCCGGCCTCGGTGAGCTGCTCCACGGTATTGATGCCCCGCACCTCCTCCGGGTCATCGCCGGCGATGGCGGCCACGGGACGCCCCTCGCTGCGGAACCAGCCGAAGACATCGGTGAGATAATACTCCCCCTGCGCGTTATCGCTGCGGAGATGGCCGAGCGCCTCCAGCAGATCGGGGGCGCGGAAGATGTAGATGCCGGAATTTATCTCGTTCACTCCCCGCTCCTGCTCGTCGGCATCCTTGTGCTCCACGATGCGGGCCACGGAGCCATCGCCGTTGCGGATGATGCGGCCGTAACCGGCGGGATCGTCGAGATGCACCGTCAGCACCGTTGCCACGGCGCCGCTGGCGCGATGATGGCCGAGCAGCTTCCGGATGGTGTCGGCGCCAAGCAGCGGAACGTCGCCGGAAAGGACGAGCAGATCGCCGTCGAACCCGCGCAGCATCGGGGCGGCCTGCATCACCGCATGGCCGGTGCCGAGCTGCTCCACCTGCTCCGCGAACTCCACCCGGCCACCGAACGTATCGCCCAGATACCGCCGTACGGATTCCCGGTTGTAGCCGATGATGGCGATGATCCTGTCGGCGCCCACATCCACGGCGCGCTGCACCACATGGCGGATCATCGGCTCGCCGCCGACGGGAAACATCACCTTCGCCATCGTCGGATTCTTCATCCGCGTTCCCTTTCCGGCCGCCATCACGACCGTTGCCAGCTTCATCACATCCTTATCGGGCATGTCCGCGGTTCATCCTCCTGCCGTCCGCCGTCATCGGCGGCGGAATATATGATCGTTTCAGCGGCTCAGGACTCGATATCCCCGGGCTTCAGCCCGAACGGCTTGAGCATTGCCGCATACTTCTTCCGGGCGGCCTTCACCTCGGCGTCATAGTCGAACAACGGCTTTCCGCCGGAGACCTTCACCGTGGGAGGACCGGCGGTTCCGAAGATCATCATCGCAGCCTCCTTCTGGCGATCGGCGGAGGAATTCTTCCCCGAGATCACCTGCTGGCGCCAGAAATCGTCCGAACCGGCCATTGAATCGAGCGCCGCCAGTATCCTGCTGCCGCTGATCACCGTCTCGTAGCCCCCCTTCGCGGTACGGCCGAAGCTTGCACTGGCGGTGGCGCTGCCGGGAAGCATAAAGACGTAGCGCTGCCTGATCCCTTCCAGTATCGGCCCCATCATCGCCCGCCCCATCTCGTAGTCGGCGCGCAGCGAATCGATGCGCGTTGCGATCTCCTCCTCGCTCAGATCGCCGACCTGCTCCGCCTGCTCCTCCTCTTCATCCTCCGCGGCCTCCTTCAGCCGGATCACCCAGCTTCCATCGGCAGCCACCTCGCGCACGAACGCGCTCCCCGACGATATCCCATGGATGTTCAGCGCGTTCAGATCGCTGAAATAGGCGGTTCCCCTGAACAGGATCTTGTCATCGCCGACGGCCTTGCAGGTGATATCCTTCCAGGCATCGATCCCCTCGGAATTCGCCAGCATATCCTTCACGAACTCCCGCACCTCCTCCCCGCGATCCTTCTTCGCATCGGAATCCTGGCTCAGCAACGACGCCATGCTCGCGATGGTCGCTTCGATGGCAACCTTGCCATGCCCATCGGGATTGATCGTGAATTGTTCGTCGGATTCGAGACATCCGGCGAGAAACACCCCGAACAGTGCCGTCGCCAGCATGAAGAACGACCGGGCGCGCATGCGTGAACCTTTGATGACTGAATGATTGAGGAGATCTACGACCGGCGGAATGCCGGGCCAGGGGTGAGGCACCAGACCTGGATGATCTACGCATTATGCGAAAGTTAGAAGATTCGATGCACACATGCGTATCGGTTCATCCGGCGAAGGCGCCGCGACGGAAGCACGCTCCGACATCACCCGGAACGTGTGATCCATGCCGGGCGGCGGAACGCCACAGGGTATATCCGGCTGAAGTTGATGGGAATGCGGAGGAATGGACCGGCGGACGGCGGATCAGACCCGCTCGTACCGCTGGCCGGCGAGCTGCTCGTTCGTCCGGGAGACGATGCGATTGCGCCGGTCAACATGCACGACGGTGGGCCTGTGGAGGCGCGCCTCCTCGTCCGGCATCGCCGCATAGCTGATGATGATGACCTCGTCGCCCACGGCGCCCTTGCGCGCCGCCGCGCCGTTCAGGCATATCACACCGCTGCCCGGTTCGCCGGGAATGAGATACGTTTCAAAGCGCTCCCCGTTGTTGACGTTCACGACCGAGACCTTCTCATACTCCAGCAGGTCGGCCGCCGCCAGCAGCTCCGCATCGACGGTCAGGCTGCCTTCGTAATACAGCTCCGCCTGCGTTACCACGGCGCGATGAATCTTTGACTTGAACATGAAGCGCGTCATTGCCCGACCCGGTTATTTTCTTCGATAGATAGTACCAACGCAAAGTTGGAGTCGTCGATCAGACGAAAAAAGTAAGAGTTGATTGCAAGATAGCGGATTCGGCAGCAGGGACGGCCGGAGAACAATCATCCGCCGGGACAGGGATTGCGGCGGATGGCCCGCGCCCCGGACCCCGCACACCGCCCCCGTTCAGGGGGCATACAGGGAAAGGATGAGAAGCGACGCCGCGATGGTCGGAACGGCTATGATGAGGCCGATCGCAACGAACCGCCCGATGCCGACATCCACCCCCTGGCGACGAAGCATTTCGAGCCACAGAAGGCCGGCGAGCGATCCCATCGGCAGCAGGCGCGGACCGAGATCCCCCCCAACCAGCGCGGCAAAGACGCCAAGATCGCCGGACGTGGGTGAAACCTCCAGCGCCATCATGTTCAGGTGCGACATCGGATGATTGTTCAGCACCGCCGAACCGATAGCCGAGGTGATGCCGATGGTCGCAAGTCCGGAATGCTGATAGAGCTCCGCAAGCCGCGCCACAAGCCCCACATCGCGCAGCCCCATCGACATCACGAGCACCGCCAGGAGAAAGACGAGCGTCTCCCACGATACCCCCCGGACGAGCAGTTCCACGGGATCGGTGTTCATCCGCCGTCGGGTGAGCAGAAACGACAGCACCGCGCCGACGCCGGCCACGGCCCAGACAGGTCCTCCAATCATACCGAAGACCGGATAGGACACAAGAACGCCGGCCAGCAGCCACATCATCACACGTTGCGTTCCGGTGGCCGGCGCCACGCGCACCGTGGCGGTACGGATCGGCGTCGCCACCTGGCGCGCGAAGATGATCCGGAGCAGGACGAAGGCGATGATCCAGCCGGCCACGGCCACGGGGATCATGTGCCGCGCGTACTCGTTGAATCCGATGTGCAGGAATTCCGCCACGACCATGTTCATCGGGTTCGATACCGGAAAGGCGGCCACCCCGGCGGACATGAAGACGGTGAACGCGAAGAGCGGCACCATTTCCGGCCGGCCGGGATACCGATCCTTCACCAGCGTCACGATGACCGGCGTGAGCAGCAGGATCGCGGCGTCGTTGTTGAACGCCGTGGATGTGAGCACCCCCAGGCCGAATACGAGCAGCAGGAGCCGCGGCGTGGAGGTGGCGCGCGCCTCTATCAGCGTCGCCCACCAGTGGAGCAGCCCCGCGCGGCGCGCAACCTCGGTCATCACCATGATGGCGGCGAGCGCGACGAATGGGCTCCACAGGTTGGTCACGGCCAGCAGCCAGTGCCCGGGTTTCACGATGCCGAGCGCGAACATCAGAAGCACGCCGCCAACCGCGGCGATCGCCGGGGTTATCCGGAAAGCATCGTTGATGCGCGGGCGCGCCACCACGAGCCCGAGCGTGATGCCGACCGTCAGATAGGCAGCGGCTTCCATCATGCAGTTCGGTTCCCCGTATTCACTGAATCGTTCATGGAGTTGCCGGGAGACCGGAGCGGAAAGCCGGGGTTGCGGCCATCACCCGTGTTCCGTGCGGGCGTTCCCCGGCAGTGCCGCTCCATATGGACCGGATGCCCATTGCGCCCGGGAGCGATCAAAGGAGACAGATGAAGGAATATACGGTCAACATGCCGGGAAGCAAGCCCGGCCGTGCAGGGATGTGCATCAAAGGAGGCGGGAGGTACGGCAACGGCCCCTGTGGAATGATGCGCCGCAGAGTGCCCGTACGCCGGTATCATAACAACCACTGTCCCGCAGTCTCGACTGCGTCGCGCAGATCGTTCGGAAGGATGGGATGGCCCCGGTGCGCAATCGAAGGGGATGGATACGGGAGGAACGGCAGGCAAACCAGGAGCGGGGTCGGACGTTCGCGCAACGGTTCAGCGTTCGGCGGCGGCGTCCAGGCGCATGTTATCGATCAGCCTGGTCTGCCCGATGCGTCCGGCGATGATTCCGAGCAGTGGCCCGCCGCCATCAACGGGAACATCGAACGTGTGCGGGTCGATGATATCGGCATAATCAAGCTCGATCGAGGGGGAAAGCGTCCCCAGCAGGCGCTCCCGGGCATGTGCGATATCAGCTCCGGCGGCGATCGACTCGCGTCCGGCACGGAGCGCAGCGGAGATGCTCAGCGCCTCGCGACGCTCATCGGGACTGAGCCGCACATTGCGCGAACTCATCGCCAGGCCATCGGGATCGCGCACGGTCTCCACAATGGCGAGGCGGATGCCAACGTTCAGATCGCGTATCATCCGGCCGATCACCGCCACCTGCTGCGCATCCTTCTGCCCGAAGACCGCCACATCCGGCCCGACGATATTGAAGAGCTTGGCGACGATGGTGGCGACGCCACGGAAATGAGCCGGACGGAATGCCCCTTCGTACCGCGCCGTGATGCCATCTACGGTGACATAGGTTGCGAACCCGTCGGGATAGATCTCCTCCTCCCGGGGGAGATAGAGTAGATCGCAACCGGCCGCCTCCAGCTTGACGATGTCGCCGTCGAGATCACGGGGGTAGGTTGCCAGATCCTCGCCGGGTGCGAACTGCGTCGGATTGACATAGATGGATGCGGCCACCGTATCGGCTTCGGCACGCGCGCGCTCCACCAGCGCCAGATGGCCGGTATGGAGATAGCCCATCGTCGGCACGAACGCCAGCATACGGCCGCTGCGGCGCATACCGGCGCAGGCGGTCCGCATTTCGTCAACAGATTCAATGATCCGCATGGAGGAATTCAGAGATGATGATCCGGCGCCCTGCTGCAGCCCGATCGGATCGACGGAAGAAAATTTCAGCCCCGGGCCGACAGCAGGAGAACGGGCAGGTTCACAGGCCATCCCCCCGCCCCATCACACGCCCGCTTCTACAATATTCTCTTCCCCATCGCCGAGGCAACAAGATCGGTGGCGAAGACCGCGCTCCTGTTCTTGTTGTCGAGGATCGGATTGACCTCCGCCACCTCCAGCGAGCCGAGCGCCCCCCGTTCCGCTATCATCTCCATGAGCAGATGCGCCTCGCGATAGGTAAGCCCCCCCGGCACCGGCGTTCCCACCCCTTCTGCGATCAAGGGATCGACGCTGTCGAGATCGAACGAAATATGGATATGGTCGCAGCGCTCCTGCAGATAGTCGATTGCCTCCTCGATCACCTGATACACCCCCAGCCTGTCGATATCGGTCATGGTGTAGGTGCGCGTTCCATGTTCGCGGATAATGCGCCGTTCTCCCTCATCCACCGAGCGGAGGCCGATCATCACGATATTCGTGGGATCAACCTTCCTGAAGTTGCCGCCGATGGTCGCAAGCTCCGGCGCGCCGATCCCGATGGAGGCGGCCACGGGCATGCCGTGGATGTTGCCGGAGGGGGATGTCTCCGCGGTGTTGATATCGGAGTGGGCATCCACCCAGATCACGCCGAGCCGTTTTCCCGCATCGCGGCAGTAGCCGGAGACGCCGGCTATGGTGCCGATTGCCATCGAGTGGTCCCCCCCGAGCACCAACGGAAACGCCCCCTGCTTCAGCACGCGCTTCACCTTGCGCGCAAGCTTCTCGCACGCCGCCGTGATCTCGGGCAGGTATTTCAGATGGGGATCACGAATGCGGAGCACCTCCGGCACCTGAACATCGATATCCCCCTCATCCACGATTTCGTAGCCGAGCGCGATAAGTTTTTCGTCGAGATCGGCGATGCGCAGCGCCGATGGTCCCATGTCAACACCGCGGCGATCTGCGCCCAGATCCATGGGAAAGCCGATGAGATGGATAACCGGTTTACGTCGTACACTCCGCTTCTTTGCGGAGCCGGAGGATGAGGATGATGTTCTGGCAGCCATGATGCTACTGGAGTGGAGTGGATCTGGAGAAAATTGTTCGTCGGAGAAGGGGGGATGGGGCGGCCGATGCGGCGCGGCTCCGGCGGTCGAAGCCACGCCCCGCGGCATCACGCCCGCGAATCCTGCACTTCCGGGGATAATTCTTCGGCGCCGGCTTCCTTTTCGGGGATGGGGAGAAACGAGATGATGCGGCCCAGGGTCTGGCGAAGTTCCTTGCGATGGACGATATGGTCCACGAACCCGTGCTGGAGCTGGAACTCCGAGCGCTGGAATCCCTCCGGCAGCTTCTTCTTGGTCATCTGCTCGATAACGCGAGGCCCGGCAAAGCCGATCAGCGCATTGGGCTCGGCCAGGATCACATCGCCCAGCATCGCAAACGAGGCGGTGACGCCGCCGGTGGTCGGATCGGTCAGCACCACGATGTACGGGATGTGTTCCTCCGCCAGAAGCGCCAGGTGCACGGAGGTCTTGGCCATCTGCATGAGCGAGAGAGCGGCCTCCATCATGCGCGCGCCGCCGGAAGCCGTGATCGCCACCATCGGCATGCGCTCGGAGCGGGCACGATCCACGGCACGGCTGAACTTCTCACCCACCACCGAGCCCATCGATCCGCCGACGAAGCTGAAGTCCATGATCGCCAGGGAAATCGGCGTTCCCTCGATGGTTCCTGTTCCCGTGCGGATGGCGTCGTTCAGTCCCGTATCCCGCATTCCCTGCGCCAGCCGGCCGGTATAGGGCTTCTCATCGACGAAGTTCAGAGGATCGGTGGAGATCAGGTCGGCATCGCTCTCGACAAACGACCCCGGATCGAGCAGAAGATCGATGTACTGGCCGGAGCCGATCCTGAAGTGCTTGTTGCACTTCGGACATGTATAGAAGTTCTCTTCGAGCTGGCGCTTGTAGGAAATCTCGCCACAGTTGGAGCATTTCGTCCACAGACCATCGGGCATGTCACGCCCCGTCTGGTCCTCGATGTTCTTCTTCGAGCGATGAAACCAGGCCATTCAATTTTCGATTTTGATTGACGATTGCCGATTGAAGAGACTGCGATTCCGAACCGGCTGTTCTATTTCCCAACACGGGGAGGAGGCGTTTCAGAGCCGGCAGCATCCACGGATCAGCGGCTGAAGAAATCGCCTGTCACCCGTTGTTCTTCGCCCGCACCACCGGAGTGAAGTCGCTAATATACAACGGCCGCACTTCGCTGGGCGAAGAACCCACGCCGTGATAGTGCAGGTAGAGACCATGACGTCCCACCGCCTGCGCCGTCAGCCGCTCGGAATCGACCGCGACGCAGTCCAGGCACGATCCCTCGATGGAGGAGGCTCCCGGACCGGCGGCGAAGACGTTTTCGTCGAGCAGGGGAGGGATCTGGCTGATGGGAATCGTGCGCGTTTCGGTCAGGCGCCTGAACTCGGGATGAATCTCGTAGAGTCCGGCATAGAGACCCTGGCGACCGGCCGGAATCAGCGACACCACACGCGTGCGATGGCTGACCTTCCCCAGATAGCGCACGTTGTAGGCCACTGCGTCCAGCGTCGGCACCGGGATCACCGTCGCTCCGGTGGCCAGCGCTGCTCCCACGGCAAAACTCAGGCCGATGCGGATGCCGGTGTAGGAGCCAGGCCCGGCGGAAACGGCATACTGCTCGATATCCTTTGCGCCGACACCCGCCGCCTCCAGCATCTGCCGGAACAGAGCGGCGAGCAGACGATCGTGCGAGCGGGGAAGTTCCACATGCAGCTCCGCCCGCAGCACGTTTCCATCGAACAGAGCCACCCCGCAGGTGTCTCCCGTTGTCTCTATCGCGGCAAGCATGGACAATGATATTCGTGACTGATGATCGCGCGGCGGCGCTTCGCCGGAACAGGCTGTCCAGGGCAAGTTACCACCGACGGGCGAATGAAGCCGACACTGCGGCAGATGCTGACGCTCGGGAGAAACCGCACGCAGAGGAGCAACGAACGCAAAGGAGATGGGACCATCCGCCACCGGCGGGCTTCGTCAATCGAAGATAAAAAAAAGGGGCGCCTGCATTGCAGAACCGCCCCCTGGGAAGAATACTAGATTGTCAGCGGGTCGCGAACGCGGGATGGCCGGACACCCGCTCGGCGGTCGAGGGATCGTGCCGCACGATCTCGATGCTGCGGCTGTTCTCATCGTCGAGCGAGGTGAAGGAGATGTCGTAGCGCTCCATCGGCAGAATCGCCTCGGCGTTCTCGGCCCATTCGATCAGCTTGACCGACGAGTCATCCGCCAGAAGCTCGGAGAGCCCTATCTCGATAAGTTCTCCCGTCTGTTCGATCCGATACAGATCGATATGATAAATATTGACCTGCCGTCGTCCCCGATCCTGTCCAGCATACTGGTTCACGATCGTATAGGTCGGGCTTGAGACGATCTCCTCCACATGCATCCCCTGGCAGATTCCCTTGATGAACTCGGTCTTCCCTGCCCCAAGCTCGCCATGAAAGGCAACGATATCCCCTGCTTGAAGTCGCGAGGCGAAATCGACGCCTATTTCGAACGTTTCCTCCTCGTTATACGAGAAGTAAGTCTCGGTATCCATAGTCATGATCTCTTCGTCACCGATGGAGGCAGGCATACGGAAACGCATAGAACCGCGTCGCCGGGCCGATAACGGTGTCGGCCGGGCCGGCCGTATCGGTAATGCCTCCTCCCCGGAGGAGAGCCATGCATGAACGCTTCGCAGCGATCAACGCGGCTTGAGGGTCGCCACCGGGAGTATCATCTCCTCCATCGAAATGCCGCCATGCTGGAAGCTGTCGCGGTAGTGGTTGAGGTAGTAATGATACTCGGTCGGATAGACGAAGTAGTAATCCTCCTTGGCTATTACGTAATCGATCATCATGCCGCGGCGCGGGAGCTTGAAACTCTCCGCATTGCGGACATATACCGCATATTTCTCGTCCACCTTGACGTTCCTGCCGTACTTGTACCGCAGGTTCGTCGAGGTCTCGCGGTCGCCGAGAGCCTTTGCCCCACGCATGCAGCGAATGGCGCCGTGATCGGTCGTGATCACGATATGGGCGTTTTTCACCCCTGCAAGAACCCGAAGCATGCCGTAGAGGCTGGAATGCTCGAACCAGCTCCGCGTCAGCGAGCGATAGGCCGACTCATCGGGGGCTATCTCCTTCAGGATCGGATAATCGCTGCGCGAATGTGCCATCATATCGACGGCGTTCACAACCACAGCCGTAAGCTGCGATTGTGTATAGCTCATGATTTCAGACTCAATCTTCTTGCCGAAATCGGTATCGATGATCTTCACATACCGGATGCCGCTGCGGAGCTGCACCCGCCGGCGCTGCAGCATCTTCTCCAGCAGTTCCTTCTCGTACTTGTTCTGCGAATGATCATCGTCGTTCCCCCCCTGCCACAGATCGGGATAGTTGTTTTCGATCTCCGATGGGAACAGACCCGCGAAAATGGCATTGCGCGCGTATGGAGTCGCGGTCGGCAAAATGCCATAGTAGTAATCGCGCTGGATATGGAACAGGCTGCCAAGAAGCTCCTCGATCACCAGCCACTGATCCAGGCGCATGCAGTCCACCACGAAGAGGAACACCGGGCCGGCATCCCGCTTCACCGCCGGCAGCACATATTCGTTGACGATATCCGTGCTCAGCAGCGGACGGTCCTTCGTCTCGGGGTCGAGCCAGCTCTTGTAATTCTTTTCGATGAACCTGCCGAACTCCGCGTTGGCATCGCGCTTCTGGTCGGCCAGCGTCTGCTCGAATCCCAGATCGCGATGGCGGTCGAACTCAAGTTCCCAGGCGCTGAGTTTGGCATAAAGGCTCACCCACTCCTCCCAGCTCAGCGGGTTCATGAGCTGGATGGCGGTCTGGCTGAACTCCTTGGTATAGTCGCGGGAGACGTAATCGGCCTCCAGGCGCTTCCCTTCCAGAAACTTCTTGCAGGCGAGAAGGATCTGGGTGGGGTTGACAGGCTTGGTGAGATAATCGGAGATACGGCGCCCGATGGCCTCGTCCATCACCGATTCGGCCTCGTTCTTGGTGACCATCACCACCGGGAGAGAGGCGTTGATCTCCTTGATCTCTGCAAGCGTCTCCAATCCTCCCATACCAACCATTGATTCGTCCAGGAAGACGAGGTCGAACGGCTGTTTCCGCACGAGCGCAATGGCATCCTCGCCGTTGGTGACGGTGTCAACGCCATAGCCCTTGGCCTGAAGGAGCTTGATGTGGGGGCGCAACAAGTCGATCTCGTCGTCCACCCAGAGGATCTGCCAGGAATGTTTCATAGAATGTTGAATGTCTTCTGCACCATGACCGTGGTCATGCGATCGATTCGGTATCAGATGTAAACCGTAGCAAGTATTCGGCCCTTCCCGCGTCGAAGGGATCTTCGTGCAAAAGACTCCTCTATTCTGAGTGTTCGTTCGAAAGACGCGGAGAGCAAGATAGCGCTTCGGAGTGATTTCGCAACGAGGTGGTAATTTTGCCGCACGGTTCCCGTCGCTGCTTCTATATTGCTCCGCATCCCTCCTTCCACAGACCCGGGCATCACCTGGATCATGCGCCCGGCAGATATAACAGACGATAGATCGCAGTGCGACATTTCCTCCGTCTTCTGCTTTTTTTTGTATCGCTGCTCCCGCTCGTCGCACAGGACGAACTGAGCTCCACCTGGTGGTACCCGCTCGGCAACCCGCAGGGGACGCTGCGCAACCCGGCCGCCACGAAGTCGCAGCAGGCCGAGGATCTCGTGATAAAGTGGCGCGCTCCGCAGATGGCGAACTCCCCGACGACGCTGGTGGGGGGGCTCAGGACGATTCCCCCCGGACGGCGGCAGCAGGTGGTGGGGGCGCATCTGGATACGCTGTTCATTCTGTCGGACCTGGGGGTGCTGGAGCGCAGGGTTTCCTATCGCGATCAGGGGCTCACCAACGCATTCATGCTCACGCCTACCGGGCTGTTCAATCTCGCCAGCGCAACGCCATCGGTGAATGCGCGCGGGCTGCCGAACCGGATCGGCATCGGAGTGGAGCGGCGACAGCGGAACTCCCCCGGCGATCCCGATCCGCTCCCGCTGGTTGCATTCCTCGCGGACAGCAGCGGCCGGCCGAGCGAGGAGATACGGATCGATCCGCTTCCGGATGATCCCGATCTGAACAATCAGAGCGCCGGCATCTATCCCGTGGCGGCCTACAGCTCCTCGGTGCTGGTGGCGATCAGCCAGAACATGCTCCAGCCCACCGCCGGCGGGCCGCTGGCGAACAGCCTCAGGAAGTACGACATCACCGGACGCAGCCCGAAACTCCGCTGGAGCTATCCGGTGGCGCCACGAACCTACGCACAGCATCCGGCGCTGCTTGCCGATCCGGCCAGCCCGGAGGTGCAACGCATCGCGCTCTCCACCTCCAGCTACCCGCACGACGTGCATCTTCGGGTCGATCCCCCGCAGAGCGCCCCGGTCTTCGGCCGCAGTACGTGGACGGACACCATGTACTCCGTGCAGATTCTCGACGACGGCGAAACCCAGCCGGTGCATGTGAATACATTCCCGGTGCCGCTTACCAGTCCGTTCAACGACTACCGTGGAGATGCCCGCAGCTATTTCATCACGCTGAGCGAATCGCCGGGGAGCGAGGAGAACTTCCTTCTCATCACGGAAAATCATTCGGCGGAACGCCCCGGCAGACCGCATGCCTGGCTCACCTCCGCCACACCGGGGAGCGCCGGCCGCGACAGCATCTATGCGGAATTCATTCCGCAGAAGCTCCCGCGCAACGACCTCGGTCTTACGATCGTCGCCGCCGATGTTGACCGCGGAGCTCCGGACAGGACGATCGTGGACGGCGGGTTCTCGTACTATGTGAACAATCCCGGCGATGAGCTACTCCTCGCCTATGAGGCGCCGGATGGCACCGAACTCGCCGAGAACTATCTCTACGTCCTGCGCCGCCGCGCCGCCGATCTCGGCAGCTTCGATCCCTTCATCCAGTACAGATTCAGCGGAAGGCTGATGGGCGCGGGGGACCTCGTGGCGGGCGATCCGGCGCGCGAGGAGGTGGTGATCGCCTATGGGAACACCGTCAGCATCCTGCAGCTCCGGAGCTATGACGACGACGCATTCAACCGCCGGGCCGACCAGGTCCGTGATTTCTTCCGCGTGCTCCGCACATTCACGCTCGATGCGGAGGTTCGCTCCGTAGCGATAGCCGATCTGGAGGGGGACGGCGAGAACGATCTGATCGTCACGACCACGGCCTCCACCTACGCTATCGGCCTGAAGGTGGCGCAGCCGTTCGGCGCCATCGCTCCGGAACAGGCGGCCTACTGCCCGGGGAGCGATGTGAAGGTGCGCTGGAACAGGCGCGTGGGGGGCGGCCAGAATGGCGTGCGTCTCGTGCTGATGCACGGAAGCGATCCGGTGCGTACGCTGGCATACCGGCATCTTCCGGCGGCGGTCGATCCGCTCAATCCCGGAATCGGTCCGGACAGCCTGACGTTCTCCACCGCCGGCCTTGCCCCCGGCACCTACCGGCTGCGCATCGAGGATACCGTTGTCACATCCGCAAGCGACATCAGCAACCCGTTCGTGATCGAACAGCCTGCAATTGATAATTTCACGGCCGACGCCGGCGCCAATCCGCGCATCGGAGACATGGTACATCTGGCGGCGAACGTGACCTGCGCCGATTCGGTGCACGTGCTCCGCTCGTACGATGGCTCCACATGGGAAACGGCGGGAGTGTATCGCACCATCACCGCCGATTCGGCGGATGCTACGCTCCGGATCGACTGCCCTCCGGCAGCCCGGTGCGGAGGAGCCGAATCGCTGGAGATCCGGTTCGCCCTCGTCCATCCCGCCAGCGGCGCCGCCTCCGACACCGTACGCGTGAACGTGGCACTTCCCCTTCGCGACGTCGCGCTGGACGACCCGGCCAGCCAGGCACGCCGTCGGACCATCCGGTGGAGCGCGTCCGACTACGACTGCACGGAGCTCATGGTGACGCTGATAACGAAGCAGGGAACGGAGGTGCCGCTCGCCAGCGGCATTCCGGTGAAGCAGGAGGAATTCAGCTTCGAGGTTCCCGATCCGATCTTCGACACGCTTCGCGTGAAGATGTGCTGCGCAGAGGGAAGCGGAACATCCTGCACCTACGGGCTTTCCGGCGTCTTCGAGATTCCGGAGCTCCCCCCGGGCAACTACGTGGCCCCCAATCCCTTCAATCCGGCGGCGGCCACGCCGGCAGGAGGCGCACTGGTGGTGTACAGGCTCGATGAGCCCTCGGTCGTCTCGGTAACTATCTACGACGCCTCACGCGCGGTGGTGCGGCGGCTGCAGGAGGCGACTCCGCAGAATCCGGGCAGGCACAGAATCGTATGGGACGGGCGCAATGCACTGGGTGACATTGTCGGTGCGGGTACCTATATTTGCATCGTCGAGCGTGGCTCCGGCCAGCCTATTATTCTTCCGGTCATAGTAACGAAACGCTGATGCGGCGATCTCTACCTCTTTCCATATTTGTGGTGGCACTGCTGCTGGCGCCCGGCGGATGTCTCCTGGCGGGAAGTAAGCCGTACGACTTCCTCGGCGCCCGCGGCGATATCACCCAGCAGCCCGATCCCAAGAAGAAGGAGATCACGGCATCGGTGGCGCGGTCGGCCGAGAATGAAAGCCTCACGCTGAACGTATCGTTTCCGGAGGATGCCGGCAGCGTCAAGATCGCCCTCTACAACATCCTCGGCAAGCTTATCGAGGTCAGCCCGATAACATCCGCCGCCAAGGGAGAGATGGCCGTCCGGTTCCAGACCAAGGGGCTCCCCACCGGGCCGTACATCATCGTCCTGGAATCCAGCGGCCAGCGGATCGTCAACAAGGTGCTGATTTCACGGTAGCGGCCCGTCCGGCGGTTCCATACGTTTCGATTCAGTTCCGCCGCCGTCCGGTTCGTGACGGCATACCTTCCATGCTCCTCCCACGTACGATATCGCTCCTTCTGGCCTGCGGCGTCATCTGCATGCGCGCCATTGCACAGGAGACCGGCGGATACGCGGGGGCATATCTGGACCGGACGGTGCTTGCCCAGGAGGTGGCGATGGGGGGAACCTATGCTCCCTTTCCCGCTACAGCCTCGGCAATCTTCACCAATAACGCGAATCTGGCGCGGCTGCAGCATCCGGCATTCGTCTTCTCCACATCCTTCCTTCCCTTCGATCAACGGATGTATCTGATGGGCTTCGGCATGAAGGTGGGATCATCCGCCGGCATCAGCTTCGGCATGCTCAGCTACGGCATCGACAATGTGGGGGCCTACACCGAGGACGAGCAGCGGGTAGGGACGCTCAGCAGCAGCGATCTGGCGTTCTCCGCAGGAGGGGGCATCGCCATCGGCCCGGGAAATATCGGCGCCACCGTTCGCTATCTCCTCTTCAGCACCGCGGTGAACGGGAACGCTGGCGAGCGTGAAGGAACCACCCGCGGCTACAGCGTCGATCTCTCCGGGACGCTCGAATTCGAGACGAATCTGATCCGGCGCGACTGGCTCTTCTTCTCCGCCGCGCTGAACAACGTGGCCGGAGAACTGAGCGACGGGCATGACCCGATCCCGCTGCATACCCGCATCGGCGCCGCCTATCTCTATCCGTTGGAGGAAGAAGGCCCGACGGCGCTGCGGCTCGATCCCAGCGGCCTTCCCGTACCGCAGCGTGTGAAGCCGGGCGCATACATACTCGGCGCGTTCGAGACCCACATCAGCGAACATGCCGCCGGTCCCTCCTACAGCTTCGCGGTGGAAGCTGTCCCGCTCGTGAACATCCCCGTCGGCCTGCGCGCGGGAGCGAACACGCTGGGAGATGTTTCCGGGGGATTCTTCCTCACCATTCCCTGGGAATTCGCCCGCAATCTCCGGATCGATCTCGCCTCCCGCCGCGACTACGAGCTCGGAAACATCACGCATCACATCACCCTGGCCGGCGGATTCTGACCCGGCCCCGCGACACGCATTACATCTCCCTCCCCTCCTCATCCCGCTCCCCTTCCCCCTGCTTGCGTATATTTGAAGATTCCGTTCGCCGGACGGTTCCGCCCGCATCATGGAACCGCTCCGTGCATTTACTTCGCATCGCGACCGGCAGGAGCCCTCGCGTGCGACCGTATTATTCATGAGCCCTGCCGACATGTCTGGAACGATCGCCGTAGCCGCCGATCATGGCGGATTCGATTACAAGAACCGCATCGCCGCAATGCTTCGCTCCGAGGGATACGAAGTGGTCGATTTCGGCACGAATTCCGCTGAATCGACCGATTACCCCGACTACGCCCATCGCGCCGCCGAGGCAGTCTCCAGCGGCAGGGCCGAAACCGCCATCATCGTCTGCGGCTCGGGCATCGGCGTTTCGATCGTCGCGAACAAGTCGCACGGCGTCCGCGCGGCCAACTGTCTCACGACGGAAATGGCGCGGCTGGCCCGCGAGCACAATCATGCAAACGTGCTGACGCTCGGTCAGAGGCTGATCGGCTGGGAGACGGCCCGGGACATCGTCCATGTCTTTCTCGACACTCCCCCCTCCCACGACGAACGCCACGAGCGGCGCGTGGCGAAGATCCATGATCTGACGAAGTGCTAGGAAGATGAGGGCTGGAGGCCGGTTGTCGGTGGTCGATAGAGCAGAAGGATCTTCTTCCGCCGGCGGCGGCGGGCGGGCTCACGGCCCGGTAACAGAAAAAGACAACATTTCGCCCCGCCGGTTCATGTTCCGACGGCGATAGTTCTCTATCATGGCGGTGCTCCGGCGGAAGCCGGCGCTGCCGGCGGAAGCGCGGCGTGGATCAACCGAACAGTGACAGCATAACAATGTACGACCATCTCAGAAGCCAGGACCCGGAACTCTTTACGGCAATCGCCGGCGAGATCCATCGCCAGAACGACAAAATCGAGCTGATCGCCAGCGAGAACTTCACCAGCCAGGCCGTGCTGGAGGCGCAGGGCTCCGTGCTGACGAACAAGTATGCCGAGGGCTATCCCGGCCGCCGCTACTATGGAGGCTGCGAATGGGTGGACGTGGCCGAGACGCTGGCGCAGGAGCGGGTGAAGAAGCTGTTCGGTGCGGAGTACGCGAACGTACAGCCGCACTCCGGCTCCTCGGCCAACATGGCCACATATTTCTCCTTCCTGCAGCACGGCGATGTGGTGCTCGGCATGAATCTCTCGCATGGCGGCCATCTCACCCACGGCTCGCCGGTGAACTTCTCGGGACGGTTCTACAGGTTCATCTCCTACGGCATCGACGCCGAGACGGGGATGATCGACTACGAGGCGGTGCGGCGGCAGGCGCTGGAGCACCGCCCGAAGATGATCACGGTCGGCGCATCGGCCTACAGCCGGAACATCGATTACAAACGGTTCGCGGAGATCGCCGCCGAAACGGGGGCGTTCCTGATGGCGGATATCGCGCATCCGGCCGGGCTGATAGCCAAGGGGTGGCTGAACTCGCCGGTGGAACACTGTCATGTGGTCACATCCACCACGCACAAGACGCTGCGCGGCCCGCGCGGCGGCATGATTCTGCTGGGACGTGACTTCGAGAACCCATTCGGCATCACCGCACCGAAATCGGGGCGGGTGAAGATGATGTCGGAGATCATCGATAGCTGGGTGATGCCGGGCATCCAGGGGGGACCGCTGATGCACGTGATAGCGGCCAAGGCCGTGGCGTTCGGCGAGGCGCTTACCGATGAATTCCGTGAGTACACCGGCCAGGTGATCCGCAACGCGCAGGCGCTGGCATCGGCGCTGATCGAGCGTGGCTACAACATCGTCTCCGGCGGCACGGACAACCATCTGATGCTGGTCGATCTCCGCAACAAGGGGCTTACCGGCAAGGCGGCGGAGAACGCCCTTGACGCGGCCGGCATCACCTGCAACAAGAACGCCGTGCCCTTCGACGACAAGTCGCCGCTCATCACGTCCGGCATCCGCCTCGGCTCGGCCGCAATGACGACGCGCGGGATGAAGGAGGAGGAGATGCGCCGCATCGCTGATCTGCTCGACCGCGTGCTGAGCGATGTCGGCAACGAGGCTCTGCAGAAGAGCGTGAGCGACGAGGTGCGCGAGTTCTGCGCGGGATTTCCTCTGTATCCGGAGCTGCTCGCCGGCGCAGGCGCGCGGCCTGCATCCCCCGTGGAGACCGCCGCCTGAACGTTCGCGGCGGAAGCAGCGGGCCTTCCGTCCCCGCTCCGGCAATTCCGATTATCCGAGGCCCTAGAGAGTATGCCCACGTTGGACGACGATCAGGAAAACAGACAGGCGGAAACGCCCTCTTCCGGTGCGGAGGGGGCGGCTCCGGGCGGAACGCCGGAATCTCATGGCGAAGGCGGCGAACGGGAAGAGCCGGAGATGCGCTATCGCGACGAGGAACGCCGCGCGTTCGAGACCGACACAGCCGGTGCGAGGGGTGGCCCGCCTCCATCCGAGATCGATCCGATCATCGACGAGGAGGAGTTCGAGTACATCGAGGAGGAGGAGGAGGGCATGGGGTTCTTCGATCACCTCGAAGAGCTCCGGAGCCGCCTGATAAAGTCGCTGCTCGCGCTGGCGGCCACCTCCGCCATCTGCGCCTATTTCTACCGGGAGATCGCGGAGAAGATCCTGCTGGCCCCCGCATCGAAGGTGAATCTTCCGCTGATCAACACGGAGCCGATGGGACAGCTCACCATCACGATCCAGGTGGTGATCATCAGCGGCCTGATCCTGGCCATCCCCTTCATCATCTGGCAGTTCTGGGGTTTTGTCAAGCCGGGCCTCTATGAGAAGGAACGCCGTTACGTCAGCCTGATAGCGATCGCCACGATCTTCTGCTTCCTCTCCGGCGTGGCATTCGCCTATTTCGTGATGATACCGGCATCGCTCGGATTCATCAGAAATTTCGAGATCGAACCGGTGAGCAACCAGATCGCCATCTCGAACTTCTTCAGCTTCATTCTCGGATTCATCCTTGCCTGCGGCGTGGTCTTCGAGATGCCGATGCTGAGCTATGCGCTTGCGCGTTTCGGCATCGTCACTCCAGGATTCCTCCGCAAGTATCGCCGTCATGCGATCGTCATCATCCTGATCGTCGCGGCGATCATCACTCCCACTCCCGATCCCTTCAACCAGTTGCTTCTCGCGGTCCCGCTGTACGGACTCTATGAAATCAGCATCATCGTGGCGGCCACGGCATTCCGCCAGCGAGCCGAAGAGATAGAAGAACAACTGCATTGATCAATCACGGAACGGCGTTCCCGTGTGAGCGCAACCGGCGGACGCTCCGGCGCCGCTCACTGACGGCTATCGATTTTACATCATGGATCTAGGTACGATCGCTCAACCCATCGAAGGGCACCTGAAGGAATTCCGCAGGTTCTTTCGCGATTCCATGCACTCCAAGATACTCCTGCTGGATATCGTGGTGCGCTACATCCTGCGGCAGAAAGGAAAGCAGGTACGGCCGATGCTGGTGCTGCTGGCAGCGCAGGTCGCCGGCGGCGTATCGCATCGCTCCTACGTGGGGGCCACCATGGTGGAACTGCTGCATACGGCCACGCTGGTCCACGACGATGTGGTGGATGAAGCCGACGAACGGCGCGGCCTCCCCTCCATCAACGCCGTATGGAAGAACAAGGTCTCCGTGCTCGTGGGGGATTATCTTCTCTCGCGTGGCCTGCTCGTGGCGGTGGAGCACGATGAATTCGGATTTCTGAAGATCACCTCGGAAACCGTCAAGCGGATGAGCGAGGGGGAATTGCTACAGATCCAGAAGTCGCGGAAGCTGGATATCCAGGAGGAGGAATATTTCCGCATCATCTCCGACAAGACCGCGTCGCTGATCGGGGCATGCTGCGAGCTTGGAGCATCCAGCGCCACCGCCGACGCCGACGCATGCCGCGCGCTCCGCACCTACGGCGAGATGGTGGGCATCGCCTTCCAGATTCGCGACGACATCTTCGACTACGTTTCCTCCGGCGCCACGATCGGCAAGCCGACCGGCAACGATCTGAAGGAGAAGAAGCTTACGCTGCCGCTGATCTACTCCATCAACAATGCGCCGCGCAAGGAGTCCAGACGCATCCTCGCGCTCATCAAACGGGGGGAGGAATCGGAGCAACGTTCGCGCGAGGTTCGCGACTTCGTCACGCAGTACGGCGGGCTGGTCTACGCCGAAAAGACCGCCGTGGAGTACTGCGCACGTGCCCGCGAGGCGATCGCCGATTTCCCCGACAGCCCGGCGAAGCATTCGCTGCTGGAGTTCGTGGAGTTCGCCCTGAAGCGGGATGCGTGACCAGCCGGAACCGGCGGAGCCCGCCGTAGTAGTAATGGAGTAGCATATGAATGGCGGCGGCGCCCGATACTGAAGGGCCGTCGCCATTCGCCGTTCATGACCGGCGCGCAACCGGAGGACGCAGTTCTAACAATTCCCTCCGTCGCCGCGTTGTCTGTTCGCGGAACAGAACGTCGGCGGAGGCATCGCAATCGCAGCAGCATGAGCTTTCGTTCGCGCGGCACGAGATCAGCGATTCCGTCCCGCCGGCGTTATTCAATCGCACTTCACCGGAGCGCCCGACACAATGATTCCGTCCGGGGCACACCATCGAACCCTTCTGCCGCGGACGACGGACCGCCGACCACAGACTAGGGCGGGACCGACGATGGCGATACTCTTCCGGCACTTCGTTCTGTCAGACGCTCCAAAGCACATTGTTCCGATGATCCAGCCGAAAATTCTGCCGTCTCTGCTCATGGCCGCACTCCTGGCGACGGCCGGGGCGAATGCCACCGGCGCCGCGCCGATCCACGATGCCGCGAAGAAGGAGAATGTCCGCCAGATAGAGAAGCTTCTGAAGAAGAAGCCAGGCCTGGTGAACGAACGGGATGGAAAGGGAATGACGGCGCTTCACTATGCGGCGCAGGAGGGGCGGGCGAAGGCGGTGGAGGCGCTGATGGCACATGGCGCCGCGATCGACGCGAAGGTGCCGGAAGCGCTGGTGACACCGCTGATGCTGGCAGTGGCGAAGAAGAAGCGGCCGGTGGTCGATCTGCTGCTGGCCGGCGGCGCCGATGTCAATGCAATGAGCGCCTACGGAGGAGGCCCGCTCCATATGGCTGCCGGCGTGGGCGACAGCTCTCTGGTGGCACTGCTGATAGCAAAGGGGGCCGATCCGAACGCCCGCGACAGAAACGAGGCATGGACGCCGCTGCATCATGCAGTCTTTCATCGCCAGAGGGGCATTGTGGCGCTGCTGCTTGCGGACAGCGTGCTGGTGAACGAACGGGCGCACCGCGGCTATACCCCGCTGCACATGACGGCCGAACTCGGGGACGCGGGCATGGCGAAGATGCTCCTTGCCTACGGCGCCGACCCGAACGCCCGGACGATGGCCGGGCGCACTCCGCTCCACGAAGCGGCGCAGAAGGGATATGGGGCGATCGTCGAGATGCTCCTTGCGGCCGGCGCCGATCCTGCCAACCGGGATGAATTCGGCGCCACGCCGATCGAGGAGGCCGAGCAGTACCAGCATGCCGACGTGGCCCGCATGCTTCGCGAACACGACGCAGCGCAATAGTCATCCCTGGAAACGATAGCAAGACCCCCTCCGGGGACGCATCGTTCCTCTATTCCACTGCATTCTGCCGCCCGTGCCAGAGCCGCAGCAGTTCCTGTTCACGCTCCGGCTTCATCCCGGCACGGCGTTCGCGATCGGCGGGAAGCGTCCGCTCCCAGGCCAGTGTGTCGCGGACGGTATCTTCAAGCGGACGGAATGAGAGCCCGGCGGCGATGGCGCGTCCGCAATCGATGGCGCTGAATCCCGCCGACTCCCGTTCGGCCGGTATCCACAGCGGCAGCTCCATCCAGGGCGCCACCTGCTGCTCCAGCAGAAAGCGCTCCGAAACCCACGTACAACGGGCATCGTTGCCGCTTACATCCCGGCATGTCTCCAGCACCTTCTCCATAGTCAGCAGGTAATCGGGGCCGGTGGCATTGAATGTCCCCGCGATATTCTGCTCCATCAGATGCACGATCCATGCGGCAAGATCGCGGGCATCGATGATCTGCGTGGGCGTACCGGGCACACCCGGAGCAAGCACCTCTCCCCCCTTCGCCACACGGGCCGGCCAGTAGGTAAATCGATCGCTCGGATCGTTCGGTCCCACGATCAGCCCCGCCCGGACGTTCGCAACCCGCCCCGGCATCGCCTCCTCCGCGGCACGTTCGCAGAGCGCCTTGAGCGGACCGTACGTCTCCCCCGTCACCTCCTCCACCGATTCATCCTCCAGCGTCCCCACCGGACCGGATTCATCCATGTTCGGAATGCTGGTATCTGAATAGACCGAGATGCTGGAGATGAATATGTACTGCCGCACCGTATCGCGAAGCAGCTCCGCCAGGCTCCTGACGTGACGCGGGACATAGCCCGAGGGATCGAGCACCGCATCCCAGGAACGCCCCCGCAGCAATGAAAGATCGCCGTCGCGATCTCCACGCAGCTTCTCCACCTCCGGGAAGAGCTCCGGATTGTGCCGGCCGCGGTTGAACAACGTGATCTCATGGCCACGTTCGAGCGCCGCCTCCACGAAATGCCGACCGAGAAATATCGTTCCGCCGATGACGAGGATGTTCATCGAAATACCCTGTAGTTGGTTATGTGACTGCGGCATCCGCCGCCGCCCCCCTACGCGCCCCCTGCGGCGGGGGTTGCAGGACTATCATGCATTGCAGCAGCTTCATCGGTCATCCATTTTTGAAATGTCGCCGGCTCCGCAGCCCGACCGGCGCGCTCTCCGCGGAGGGGGCATGTTCCTCCCTCCGTCCATTATTCTGAAGGGACCGGGTGCTTTCCGGACGACGGCTGCCGCATGCAGGGTCCGGCATGCAGATGAGCAGGCAAACGGGCCGTTGGCATAAATATGGAGCGCCACGGATGCTGATGCAGAACTGACCGGGTTGAGAAGGTGATGGCGACCAGCCCAATGTTGCAGGCACTATGACAAGTTGAGGTAGTGAGGATGATGCCGACAGGATACGTACATACAGTGGTGGTTCTGCTGATGTTCGTCATAGTGACGGCGGCGCGGGGGAACGATCTCCACGATGCCATCGCCAACGGCGACGAGCAGAAGGTTGCCGAGATCATCCGCCGGAATCCGGAGGCGGTCAACGGCAGGGATGGCGAAGGTCTGACGCCCCTTCACAGGGCGATCATGGCGGGCAAGACCACTATCGTCCGCATACTTCTGAAGAGCAGACGGATCAACGTCAACATCCCGGACAGCACCGGAGAAACGGCACTGCACAAGGCCGCGACGCTTGGCAACGAAACGCTGGTAAAGCTGCTGCTGGCAAAGCGGGCGAAGGTGAACGTGGCCGATGCCACCGGAGCTACGCCGCTTCATCTGGCGGCAATACATGGATTTCCGAAGATCGCAGAGCTACTGCTCGACCGGCACGCACGGGTCGATGCCCGTGATGAGGGAGGGCAGACCCCGCTTCACAAGGCGGTGGCGGTGGGCACTCTGGAAACCATTCAGCTCCTGCTGAAGAACAAGGCGGAACTGAACGCGAGAGACGGCTCCGGAGTGACGCCGCTGGGGCTGGCGCGGCTGAGCGGGCGCAGCGGAATAGCAGCATTCCTGAAGGAAAAGGGGGCAACTGAATAGCGGAGACCACGAGCCTGCTTCGTGGCCAGAGGGTCCGCTGAATGGCGAAGGCCACGGCATCCATCCGGACGCCGTGGCCTTCGCGTCATACTCATATCGTTGTGATGTGCTGCCAGTTTCCACGGATACGGGACCGGCGTCTCCGATATCCCGGTATTCGTGCGGGAGGGCCGCCGATGGGAGGCGCCCCGGTAACAGTTTCCGTCGGCAGGGAGATTTCCCTGCGAGCGGGCAAACCGTGGACGCATCGCTCGTGCCCTGACACCGTGCGCACGGACCTCCTGCAGGTGACGCGGTATCCTTTATTCCGGAGTCCATGCCGTCAGTGCCGGACACATGGACGAAATGTACAGCATGGTGGAGGGAGAGTGCGCCGTCCGACCAGCGCCGAACCGACACTGCCATATCCCCCCCTGCACAGGTTACGGCAACTCGCGGAGCAGACTGCTCATCATCGCTCGTTTAACGCCCTGTATTTCAGTAACCACGGATCGGTGGAATGCCCGGAGCTATGATACTCATCGAGGCGCACAGTACATTTCGGTGGCAGTAGGCCCTGCAGATTCCGTATGGAGGTTTTTCGCTCCGGAACCAGGTCCACGGGCGAAAGGCCTCTGATGCCGTTCGTGCGGACGAGGAATTGCACAGCCGGCACAAATCTATCAGAGTCATCAATAACCGGGCAGTACATCTTTGTGTACCCTCCCCTTACCTCTGAAGAGGGGGCTCCGGCCCGTCAGAACCGGCCACCGGACGCCAGATTCCATATCGTCCAGCCCGCTGCATCCCGCCGGGAATGGGAGGCGAATCGGCCATACCCGCCCCCTTCCGGCCACTCCCGTTCGCACCTCTCTCGCCGGCGGCGGCCATCCCGCAACATGACCAGACGGACGTGAAACGGCCCTTCCTCCACCCGTGGAGTAGTTTTAGAGTAGTCGCGCTGCGCAGGCAAGGCTGTATGTTTCATTAGTCATGGCCGGGATAGGGCACGGCCTGGAGGTCGTGACCGCGGCATTTCCTGCTCCGGCGCGCAATCGGACCACCATTCCCCCCGGCTCCGCACCGTGTCGCCTCATCGAACTCGTTCACACGGAGCTTCAATCACGAACGAACCTTATGCGACTGATCGTTTCCTCCGTTCATCTGATCATTCTGCTCTTCACCCTGTTCCTTTCCGGATGCGCGACGCTCGGTTCCGGATGCGCCGCGATCGCCCCGGCATCGGCGCGGATTCCCGGGGAGGATGGCCGCTTCACGATCGGCACCGGCAGCAGGCGGCTGATGTACGGGTACCCCATTCCCTATTCCACATCACACTTCGTCGTGGCCGTGGACGGCCGCTACGCCAGCAACAACCCGCGGTTCCCGAACAGCGTTGAATATCTCACAGGCACGCTCCAGGCACGTGGCACGGAAGCATCGGCGCACACGGAGATCACCTTCACCTTCAACGGCGTGGAGATCACCCAGCGCCTGATACCGGTCGATGCCCGATTCCAGGATGTGGCGGTGGGACAGTGGGGACAGTACTACAGGATCGAATACGAGATCACCAACCCAAGCGACGCCACGAAGACCGTGGGGCTTTCGCTCCTGCTCGATACGATGATCGATGATAACGACGCATCGCCGATGGATGCCGACGGACAGCGGGTGACGCGCCAGACATCGTTCACCGCGCCGTCGATCCCGGCCGAGGTTCTGGTCTATCGTAACCCCTCGAACACGAACGATCTGGTGGCATCGCTGGTCACCGATAAGGGAAAGGCTGTCAAGCCGGATTATCTCTACGTGGGACGCTGGCCGTACCTGCACTCGGTGGTCTGGGACGTGAATCTCGCCGACGGCACCTACACCGACAGCGGTATCCTGGCCAAGTGGAACGAGCAGCCGATTGCGCCGCGCGGCCGGCGCTACGTCGCCACGCATTACGGTCTCCCCCACGGCGGTCAGTTGACACTGCTCACGCACGCCGAAGGATTCCGTCGCGACACCACGAACGTCTACTTCGACCTCGGCAAGGCCGATGTCGGCGCGGAGGCGCGGCGGATGCTGGATTCGCTCATCAGCGGCAGGACAATTACAGGAGCGTTCATCGAAGTCTACACCGACGCGGTCGGCAACGAGGAGGCGAACATCCAGCTCTCGAAGCGGCGCGCCGACAATGTGATCCAGTATCTGCAGAGCAGGAACATCCCGCGCGAGATCATCATCCCCAAGGCCTATGGCGAAGCCTTTGCCGACCAGAGCGCGGAGGCGCGCAAGGGAGGCAAGCAGCAGGACCGCCGTGCCACCGTGGTAGTCTTTTCGCGATAGTTCGGGGCGGGCCGCCCCACGTTACATCTTCAGCGCGATACACTTGCAGGAAGCCATGCCCGAGCTGCCGGGGCATGGCTTCCGCAGTTTCCAGCCCATCCGGTGCCTGCCCTGCCAGCCAGGGACATTTATTTTTGAAATATTTTCATCCCAATCCGCTACTGAAAACACTTCATATTGAAGCGTTCAACATCAGCAGACATTTCATACCGCATCCTCCATTTTCATCGCCTTAACCCACCTCAGGTTCCACCCAGCCATCACGGGTGATAGTGTCGAGAGTCATTCCCATCTTTTTACCAAAATTCAATCATTCTTCCCGAAACACCATGCACATTGCAGAATGGCATGCCAATCTGAAAGACCTGGAGGATACAGCAAATTCCGGAACGGTGATTGACATATTCCCAGAGAAGCGCGGATCATTGTCAACCGAGCTACCCCGCATTCAGGCAGACCATGCGGATGATAATGCTTGACAGACGAATGCGAGACACATGAATGCGGGACGGTTGCCCTTGACGCTGGAAGATAGATGACTGGTTGAATACGTACGGAATCGATGACGAGGGAATGAAGATCATGGAACGGGTATGGAAGAGATTGTTGATGATTATGGTCACTCTCGGCGCAGTGCTGGGGACGATGTTCTCCCCGGCATTGGCCGAGGGAATCCATCAGGCGGCCGATGATGGCGATGTGACGATGGTGAGGTTGCTGCTTGCAAGCGATCCTTTGCTTGTGGACAGTCTGGATGATGAGGGAATGACCCCACTGCACTACGCGGCGCTCAACGGCAATCCCGAGCTTATTTCACTATTGCTGACAGGAGGGGCTCACACCGAAATGGCTGATAATTCCGGCAGACAGCCGATTCACATGGCTGTCACCTTCCGGAATGCCGACGCGGTCAAGCTCCTGCTGGATGCCGGGGCCGACGCCGATGCGACCGATACGCTGGGGCAGACGCCATTGCATATCGCCGCGACAAGTGGATTCCGCGAGATAGCCGGAATCCTGCTGATGTATGGAGCCGATATCGACATTCAGGATAACAGAGGCCAGACAGCGCTTCACAAGGCGGCGACATTCGGACAGGAGGCAATCGTGAATCTGCTGCTGGCGTCGGACGCGCGGCTGAATATCGATGACGACGGAGGAATGACGGCGACGGATCTGGCGCGGGCGGCCGGACTGGATGATATCGCCCGCATGCTACGCTCGCATGGAGGCATCGAACATCAGATGCTCGCCAGCGATATGAAGAACTTCGAAAACAGATAGAGCGAATGATAGGGAAATCATCCGGCGAAGCTGAACCGTCAGCGGCCAATGGACATGAGATTGAAGAATCGCCCGGGAGGAGAGAAAGATGAATACGAACGATGGAACCGACGGAAGAAAAAATCAACGGGAATATACCCTGCACGGGGAGAGGCCGGTCCGGCCCGGAGGGGCGGCGGCGCTGCCGCGGCAGCCGGAAAGCTCCTGGAGGAACAGTGACGAACGGCCTCATATGCGGGAGATTCCGGAATACTGGAGAAGACTGAGCGAGCAGGTTTCGAGCATCAGAGATCGAATAATCCGCAGGATCGAGGATGCCCTGTCAGACGGCAGGGAAATAGATGATCCGGCGTCATCGCCGGATACTTCGATAAATAAACGGGATGAAAATATATCCGGTAAATAACGTCAGAGAATACATCCGGAGCGGCGGGAAGAGAGCGAAAAGAAGCTTCGAGCGCCCAGGAAGATACGCACGTGATCTTCTTCCGCTCCGGATGGATCTTGCCATAATTCCATAACAATTGTTGTACGGACAGTGAATGTCATGGGTGCATCCAGGCGATTATCCATGACATTTTCATAATGCTTATAATGGCGTTATTCTCCCCCGGGCGCATCCCTTACCACAGGCCTCACGCATGCTCCCCGGACCTGAAGCGGGAACCGGCGACACACAGGCCGGCCGCGGCAGCCCCGGGGGAATGGGCGATCAGGATTGAACGCACGGCAGCGGAACCGGGAGACGTCACGATCATCACGGCTTGCCCCTCGTCGCTCAAGTTGCCATATTGGTCACGGTACTTACGGAACGATCGCACTGGCAGCATGGGCACTCGAACACTCACACATGGTACTGCGGACGCCGGGCAGGAGAGATCCGTTATGGAGCTGCTGAGGCAGAGCACCGAGGAACTGATGAGCGCGCCACGGAAGGCGTACGATCTGGCCGTGGCCGCGTGCGAGATTTCAGGCACCGATCCGGAGAGCATCGAGCATGGGAAGTCTCTTCACTCTCTCGGTCTGGCGCTCACCTTTCTCGGACGCTACGCCGAGGCGCTGGAAGCGCTGGAGGGAGCGCGTCGGACGATCGGTGCATGCGGTGCCACGGACGAGCTGGCACGCGTACTGAACAGCATCGGCAACGCGCGCCACCGAACCGGCGACGCAGCCGGTGCGCTTCGCGCCTACCGCGAAGGGGCGGCACTGCTGGAGAAGGCCGGGAAGCACGAGCTCGAAGTCATGGAAAAGATCAGGTGCAACATCGCACTCATCTACCGCGGCATCGGCGATTATGAAAAATCATCGGAAATTCTGCTCGATCTCCTGCGACGCTACGACGACCGGCAGGATATTCAGGCAGCGGTGATACTGGATAATCTTGGAAGCATTTACGCGGAGCTCGGCGATTTTGAACGGAGCAGCAGCTATCTTCATCGGGCGCTTGAACGCTCCCGCCGCGACGGCTATCTGTACGGACAGGCGATGACGCTCGGCAATCTCGGGAGCATCTGCAATGACTGGGGACGTCTGCGCGAGGGGCTGGAATATCTGACAGAGGCACTGGATATCTGCGAAAAAATATCCGACCGCGACGGCATCGCCAGAACGCTCCATAATATCGGCATCTGCTACGACCTACAGGAACGCTACGGGCAGGCACTCCGCTATCTGCGCCGTGCCTCGCGCGAGGCGCTGGCGATCGGCAACACGCGCAGCCACGCCTATTCCCTGGCCGCAATCGGCGGCATTTATCGCAAAACCGGAAAGCCGCATCAGGCAATCAGTGCGCTGGAGCAGGCGCTCCGGGCGGCACGCGATATCAGCGAGGCGATGCTCGAATATCGGATTCATGAGGAGCTTGCCGATGCGTACGAGAATGCAGGTGATATTGCCCGGGCGCTCCATCATCACCGACGCTACGCCGAGCTGCGCGAGCGGGTGCAGGGTGAGGAAACACGCCGCACGATAGCCGAACTGCAAATACGATTCGATCTGGAGCGCGCGGAACAGGAACGGGAGATATACCGGCTGCGCTCCGAGCAACTCGAAAAAGACCTTCGCATCAAGACCGGAGAACTTACCGCGATGGCACTCCGCCTGGTACAGCGAAGCGAAATGCTCGGATCGGTGAAGGAGGGAATCGCGGAGGTGCTCCGGGCGCAGAATGGCAGCGCCCACCCGACGCTGCATTCAGTGCTGCATACAGTGGAAGGAGAATCGCACATCGACGAGTGGCACGCGTTCGACCAGCAGTTCCGGCGGGTTCATCCGGATTATATCCGCGCGCTTTCGGCACGATACCCCGCGCTCTCCCCCACCGAACTGAAAATATGCGCGCTGCTGAAAATCAATCTGAATTCCAAGGAGATCGCCCGGCTCCTCCATGTATCGCTGCGGGACATCGAGAATCACCGCTACCGCATCCGCAAGAAGCTCGGGCTTTCCTCCGGAGAAAACCTTGCATCCTTTCTCGCCGGCATCTGACGCCGGCAGAACCCACCTGCCTCCACGATGCACCCCGGCATCTGCCCCGGCAATGCCTGCGCTCCCCGCCTCCGTGCACCTCCGGCGTCGCACATCGGCCCTGTCCACCCCGCTCGAACGCCCATCGTCATCCCGGATCGGTTCGATTTCCGGAAACCGCCCGGAGTCCGGACGATGAGCCAGCAACCGCCCCATACCGATCCTGGCAGCCGCCGGACCCGGCCGCGGCGCCGCACATCCTCCTCATCCATCGTCCGGAATTCTCCGCTTCGTCACTTCCCCCGCGTTTCCCTATATTGCCTCCGCTCATCATGAGCGCCTGCTAGGGGTGCTTCGTTCCTGCGAAGCTGAGATGATACCCTTCGAACCTGATGCGGTTAGTACCGGCGCAGGGAAGCGGCGTGACAGCCTTTCACCTTCCCTTCCCCGCGTTTTCCGCCGCATCCCGTCCGGGAGTCGCTATGCATACACTCTATCGCGCATTTCAGAGAACATGCGAAGGTGGCCGCGCACCGCGCTGCTGCCATGCGCATCCATCGTGATGTCTGCCGGGCTCGCTGCGCAGACGATCCTTACCATGATCGCGGATGGAGACCGGAACCGATGATGATGCTGATCCGGCGCGGCGCCGATGTCAACGCCGCCGGCATCAATGGCATGGGCGACGATGTGATCGCCCCGGAGAACTCCCGCAGTTCCGCGCCGCCGCATCACACACGGCCGCGAAAACCTTGCGACATCGGCCGGCGACCGATTCAGCACAGACCCGATCATCAAACACCGAAACATAGAGAGCTCGCATGAACAACAATCCGACAGCCAACGGCCATTCCGTTACGTTCGAGGGCCCCGCAATCCCTCAGTTCCCGCGTTCGCGGAAGATCCATGTACAGGGCAGCCGTCCGGATATCCAGGTGCCGATGCGCGAGATCTCGCTCGACGACACTCCGGCAAGCTTCGGCGCCGAGATGAATCCCCCGGTGACGGTGTATGATACATCCGGCCCCTACACCGATCCGGCCGTCACGATCGATCTGCACCACGGCCTCCCCGACGTCCGCATGCGCTGGATCGAGGAACGGAACGATACGGAGCTTCTTTCCGGTCTCTCCTCGGAATACGGACGCCAGCGCGCCGCCGATACATCGCTGGATCATCTCCGTTTCGAGCATATCCGCATGCCGCGCCGCGCACGCTCCGGCATGAACGTGACGCAGATGCACTATGCGCGCAGGGGGATCATCACGCCGGAGATGGAATACATCGCCATCCGCGAGAACATGCGCCTGCAGAAAGTGCGCGACGGCGGGCTGCTGAGCCAGCATCCGGGGGAATCGTTCGGCGCCGCGATCCAGAAGGAGATCACCCCGGAGTTCGTCCGGAGCGAGGTAGCGCGCGGACGGGCGATCATCCCCGCCAACATCAATCACCCGGAACTGGAGCCGATGATAATCGGACGGAATTTCCTGGTGAAGATCAACTGCAACCTGGGCAACTCGGCGGTCACCTCCTCGATCGAGGAGGAGGTGGAAAAGATGACCTGGGGCATCCGCTGGGGAGGCGACACCATTATGGACCTCTCCACCGGAAGGAACATCCACGAAACGCGCGAGTGGATCATCCGGAACTGCCCTGTGCCGGTCGGCACCGTCCCCATCTACCAGGCGCTGGAGAAGGTCGGCGGAAAGGCTGAGGAACTGACCTGGGAGATTTTCCGCGATACCCTCATTGAGCAGGCGGAGCAGGGTGTGGACTACTTTACCATTCACGCCGGCGTGCTGCTGCGCTATGTGCCGCTCACGGCGAAGCGGGTGACCGGCATTGTCTCGCGCGGCGGCTCCATCATGGCGAAGTGGTGCCTGGCGCATCACCGGGAAAGCTTCCTCTACACGCACTTCGAGGAGATCTGCGAGATCATGAAGGCGTACGATGTCTCCTTCTCGCTCGGCGATGGTCTGCGCCCCGGCTCCATCGCCGACGCGAACGATGCGGCGCAGTTCGGCGAACTGGAAACGCTGGGCGAACTGACGGAGATTGCCTGGAAGCACGATGTGCAGGTGATGATCGAGGGCCCCGGCCATGTGCCGATGCACCTGATCCGCGAGAACATGGAGAAGCAGCTCGAAATCTGCCACGAGGCGCCGTTCTACACGCTCGGCCCGCTCACCACCGACATCGCCCCCGGCTACGATCATATCACCAGCGCGATCGGCGCAGCGATGATAGGATGGTTCGGCACAGCAATGCTTTGCTACGTGACGCCGAAGGAACATCTGGGACTGCCGGACAAGAATGACGTGCGCGAAGGGATCATCGCCTACAAGATCGCGGCCCATGCCGCCGATCTCGCGAAAGGACATCCGGGAGCGCAGATCCGCGACAACGCGCTCTCCAAGGCACGCTTCGAATTCCGCTGGGAGGATCAGTTCAACCTGGGCCTGGACCCGGAGCGGGCGCGCGAGTTCCACGACGAAACGCTTCCGAAAGATTCATCCAAGGTGGCCCACTTCTGCTCGATGTGCGGCCCGCACTTCTGCTCGATGAAGATCACGCAGGATGTACGCGAGTATGCCGAGAAACAGGGCATCGTGGAAATCGATCTCGCAATCGAGAAGGGGATGGAGGAGAAGTCAAAGGAGTTCATGGAGAAGGGTGCGGAGATCTATCAGGGAGTGTAGGGCGCGCCAGCCGTACTGACGGCATAATGCCCATACCGGCGCTCCCCCATGCACCGAAAATGAATCAGTTGCGGTCTCGTACGCCATGTCCATCGCGGGCATGGCGTACTGCTTTTCACCACCTTCCCGCGACCTGAGTAGAAATTGAGTGGCGCCGCCAGGCGCTTCCCCAGGTATACTGTAGCTGCCGATGTACGGATCGGGCAGATCATCACGAGGAATCCCACGGAATTGTCCACGCTGCATCCGGCACTCCGCATCCCCGGATACCCCCGGGCATCTGATGGTCCATATAACAGAGCAAGCATCCCATGAATTGCAGCACCTGCGGCAAGTCCTGGAATCCAGGCGAACAGTTTCCACTCTGCATCACGACGCCATGCCCGTTGCGTGAATACAGAAATTCCGTGCAGGAGAAGGCGATGGGTGCTTCCATCTACTCCACCGGACATGGAGGTCCGTCCGCCGAGAAATATGCGAGTCACGGCCCCTCGCTCATGAAGTCGTTCACGTCGCTTCGCGAACCGTTCAAGAAGAAGATCGTCAAGTACGATATGAAGGGGGCGCGGTCCGCCAGAACCACCGTTACGTTCCCGAACAAGACGCAGCGGAAATTCAAGACCACCGACCTGATGCACAGCGAAATGGTTGCGATCGAGAAGATGCTTGAGGAAGGGCACTGGAAAATATTTCTGGGAATAATTACATGGAAGGACGGGAGCACCATCACCGCGGAGCAGTTCTCCACAAGCGAGCCGCACTGCGGGTTCTGCACGCTTTTCCTTGCCGCACTCAAGCTTCCCATTACGACGCCGACCTACGGCAATTACCAGTACGCCAGCCAGCTACGCTATCAACTGCCGGTGGATCTGGAGATCAATCCGTGGTTCATGGCGCGCATCCTCGATTCCGGCTGCTACTGCGGCTTTCATATGATAAAGCGCGTGCTCAATATCTACGTAAATGTCCCGGCAAAGGACTGGGTGCTCAATATCAAGAACCTGGCATGGGTGGACGATAACAGCTATACCACCTACAATCCGGTCAAATTCCAGATATTCTGGGACGATCTTGTCAACCAGCACAACCGGCTGGTGCTGTGGGAGGTCTGGAAATTCATTTTTGCGAAGCTGCTGGAAAATAACAAGTCATCGCAGTAGGGAATCGCCTGAACATGGTTGCACTGTCAAGTACCTGCGCGGAAGTACCGTGACATTTCTCCATCATATTGGTCCGGAGTAGAACTTGTATCTCGAAAGGGGTAAGTATTTTCCCCTAGCAACGATCCAGCAGTGGGAGGAACCTGCAGTAAAACCTGTGCCCAGAGAGCACCTTGCGGAGAATATGGTCCCCCACTGTTGATCTATATCACTGAGCGTCAACGGTATCGTATGACCGGCATCCCGCACGTTCATTCTGTGGAGTCCATGCTGAGATCATGTATGTACAAGTGTCCGCCAGATATAGATGGATCACTCCTGAACCTGCCTGCTGTAGCTCTCCGCGACAACGGAGCATCAGGAGATTCTCGGAAAACTTCCTCATATGCACAGTCATCGCGGGGAGCGCAGCGGCGCGATTTCCCCATCAGCCATTATGTCCTCCTCGCAATAACGAACCGCAAACGCCCGGGGAGTCAGAGCGGCGCCAGCCACAGCGCCAGATTGCGCACGTAGGCATGGGTGTCGGCGAGCGCGCGTGATTCGCGTATGATGCCATCGCCCGGCGGTTCGGTGACGAAGCTGGGACAGCCGAGCGAGGGATCCCAGTTGTAATCAGCGAAGTGATGAAAGCTGGAATCCGCCACGGCCCTTCCGCCCGGACTTCCATCACCACGCTCGAACGCAACGGCAAGATTAAACACCCGCCCGGTGATGCGGCTGGTTCCCGTTGCCACAACGCGCGCGTTCAACTCCCCCGGAGGCACTCCGACAGCGCCTTCGTGCGGATGCGCGGGAAGCAGCTCGATGTGCCCGTTGGGCCTATGGGGGTTACGGAAAATCTCATGAACCGGCCCGACCGGCTGCACGAACTGATAGTCGCCGTTGGCCCCCGAGTGGTAGTTCGGCCAGGTAATGTCGGTAGTATAGGGATCGTCGATCATATGCCGCTCGCGATCCGGCTCCGGGTTCCGGGAGTGAAAATGATGCGCCGCACCGACCCCGCCCAGCGAACTGAGTGATGAACCGAGATCCTGGTGATCGCGCGTGGTGAGGATGCCGCCCCCCCGTTCACGGAACGCCGTAATCGCCTCGCGCTCCGGCTGGCTGAGCCCATCGCCGGTATCGACGGCGAAAAGCCACAGCTCGTCGAAATCGGAATTGTGGAGGGCGCAGAGCACCGGATCGTTGCCGTCGGCACCTGGCTCGCGGTCACGCAGGCTCACCTCGGCAAGAACATTTCCGGCGCTGTCCCGCATGGACGCCAGCGCCTGACCGAGCAGGGAGAACCGTGCGATGCACCAGTCATCCGGATCGGGGGCAATGGTGGTCTGCAGAAGAATCCGTAATGGTCGTTTCATGGCGAAAGGCAGGTTCTATGGATGTAACATGGGCCGGGAAACGGAACGGGCATGCAGCGGAACGCCGGTCAGCTCACGAAGACCTGATCGGCATAGCACCACATCCAGTTCTCACCCGGCTCGAACGAGCGAATGATGGGATGCTGCGTCGCGTGAAAATGTTTTGTGGCATGCCGGTTCTTTGAGGAATCGCAGCAGCCGACGTGCCCGCAGGTAAGGCAGAGCCGGAGATGAACCCACGTATCGCCCATTGCAAGACATTCCTCGCACCCTCTGGAACCCGGGTTGACGTCGTGGATGGCGTCGCGATGTGTGCAGGCAGCGCTCATGAAATTCTCCGATAACGGGATGATATGCCAGGCCGGGAATTCGCCACGGACAGGCCGGCACACGACCCGCCGACCGGGATGCCGCTGGCCCGCTCCGACCTTCAACTCCGACAGGGCCACAACATAGCAAAATCGGTTCCTTCAGGATAGCGCCGCGCCGGTATCGGGATGCAGATCGATGGAGCGGGAGTCGCCGGTCGGCGGCCTGCTCCAAAGCATGACGATCATAGTACAGACCAGCAGACAGGCATCTATCTCCACATATCCTCGCAATCCCGTCTCTCCCCCGCCCCCTGCTATGTAGCACGTACGTATATCCAGCCACATCGAGCATAAATAAATTTCATCAGTGATACTTCATGGAAAAGCACTGGCGCCGGCGCTATCGCGGGTGCGGCATGCTGATATTTTGACCGGCCCGTGAAATTACCGGCATGATTTCCGGCACCAGTTATCACAATTATCAATTGGACATATATCGCAGAGGAAAACCATGGCATACTATAAGTACGAGAAGTTCATCCTGTACAGCGACAGCAGAGTCTTCGATACCATCCATTCTCCAGGTACCGAGGCGCCGGCTTCGGGCATTTATCGCTGCGAGGGGTGCGGGAAGGAGATCATAACCCATCAGGGGAACACCCTGCCCCCGCAGAGTCATCATCAGCATGGACTGGCGGAGGGGAACATCAGATGGCGCCTCACCGTTTGCTCGCAGATGGGCATCTGAAGCATGGCACTTGCCCCTTTGAACCGCTCCGAGTATAGTACAGGACCACAATGCCAAGAACTGATGGGAAGGGATCACGAGTGTGCGTGAAAGCGCTCCGGGATCTGTTGGCGGAAAGTTTTACTCCCCCCGCATCCCGTCCCCGGCAGAAGTCGAACGCGGCCGGACATGTCACGACACTTTCCCGCAGGCGCTTGACATGGCCTGTCAGGAATGGCAGCCGGCCGTGCTACCTGTCAGGGATGGCAGCTCATAGCTCCCCAAACCGGGGCTTCGCAACGCATACCATTTCCCATACCTTTGGTATAGGTATAGTAGTTTACAGAGATGGATACACCACACAGCAGCATGCCATTAATGAAGGCACTAATTACCTGGGACACCAAGCAGATAGACCAAGGAAGAGCCTGCTTCCCTTTGGCATGGATGGTGTGTTTATGAACACTGGATGTAGAATGGGGGTACATCTTCGTGTACCCTTGATAAAAAGGCTAGCGATGTTATATTGTAGCACCCTCCCAAGAGTTCATTCCTATCAATGCAGATATTCGTATGCCCCTTAATGGGCTATGGTGAACGTACGTCAATAATTCACTAATGGAGGAAGAAGAATGCCAAATCTGTCTTCTCTGGCACTTGGCTTCGCGATGGCACTGGCGCTCGCCACAAATGCCGCCGCCGAAACCAGAACGATTCTGGTGGACAAGCAGGACGGCGGAGAATGGGGATATAACTCCGTCTCCGAATATCATGAGCAATGGGCCGGCGGCAGTTTCCACAGCCTCACCTGCTGCGACCCCGGGAGTTCAGGATGTGACTGGCGCATACGCCCAACCATCATGCTCATCCCATACGCCGAATCCAGGATCGACGCGGGCGAATTATCGGGCACCTACAGTATCGTTCACATGGGGACGGTATATAATGTTGCATGGGAGGCTGCCGACGCAAGGAACTGCAAGATAACCGAACGGCAGGAGACGACTGTTCTGAACTGAGGCCGTCAGCATGGAGCGTACTATGCAGGCATGCTCGTGTCAGGCCCATACAATTTTACTGATTTGGAGAACTTCATGAACGCTATCCGTTATGTATCTATAGCAATCCTCGCGCTTGTGCTGAGCGTCTCCGCATATGCGGAGACGAAGACGATTATTCTTGAGAAAAAGAACGGGGACGGCACGGGGGGATGGAATTCGGTGTATGAATATCACCAGGAGACGGCCGACGGCGGCAGCAATCACAGGCTGATCTGCAGCGATCCCGGACACTCCGTATGTGCATGGAGCGTGCTCCCGCGCGCCGTACTGATCAACTACGCGGAAGGACAGATAGCCTCCGGCATCCTCTCGGGAACCCATACCCAGGTGAGCCAGGGTATGGTATACTTCGTGGAATGGTCGGCAAGCGACGCCAACAATTACCGGATCGTCGAAACCCAGACCGGAACAGCCGGACCGGGAGCCGGGGATGAACTCGACTGAGCTGTATGCATGGATGACGGGCGGATACGCAGGGCTCCTTCCGCCTGTCATCCATGCTCTGGTGCTGCCGGCCCTGCTGATGTTCGCCGCATGCGGTCACTCCGCACGGGTTGCACAGGAGAACCATACCCTGCAGGATTTCTTCGCCGTCGATGGCATCACCCCGATCGGGTTTGAGATGAATACGCCGATCGACGCCTATGTGCACGCCACGCAACGATATACCTACGTCACGCCGCGTACATCGGCCTCCATCGATACGCTTACGCTGTACAGGATCAGCCACGCCACCAATGCGATCGATTCCCTGTATCTTCCTATGCCCGCCGACAGTCTGCTGAACCGGCGCGGGACGTTGAAGGACTTTGCGGTGGATGACGAGCGCATCTGCCTGCTGTTCTGGCGTGCGCTGGTGATCTACGAGCGGGACCACGCAACGGGAACACCGGTACGTTCGTCCGTGGTCGGCCTGCGATACCCCTACAGCACGCTACGCCTGTTCGGCGATAGCTGCATCATATCGATCTCCAGTCTCGCCAACAGGGAATATTCTTCGGAATATACCTGGGCGACGGCAATTGATCTTTCCAGCGGCGCGAACCTGTGGGAACGTTCGCTCCCCGATCCCGACGGCGTGCAGTTCACATCGTTCATTCCGCGTCGTGTGATCGATTGCTCGCGCGATGAAATCGCCGTTGCCGATGTGGTACGCTACAGAATAAGGCTCTATAACCATCAGGGCGAAACGATCACCTCGCTGGAGCGACAGCCACGCGCCTGGTCGGCAATTTCCGACACCGGCTACCGCAACTATCTTCCGCCGACCGGCCCCGTCCCCTTCAACCCGAAGGCCCAGCTCGACTCGCTTCGCCCCTACATCGCCTCGGCAAGCATGATCCGCCTGATCGATTTTATCAATGACACCACGCTGATGGTCGCGTGGCAGTCAACGGAGCAATACGACAGGGGGATATTGAAGGATCGCTCGATAATATTCTTCGACATCTGGAGAAAATTCGGAGGCGCCTGGGATCTGCTCGCCGGAGATGTACGGGATTTCAACCCGATGCCGGCCGACACCTTTCCGACGCCGGGCATGCTGGACTGGAGCTATTCGTGCACCGGCGCAGGAAGCTCCTACATCTATAAACTTACACCGCTCCCGCCAATTCCTCTGGAGAAGAGGACGTTCGCCGAAATTTCGAGTGCGCTGGAGGAATATTTAATGGAGCACGACCTGCGATTTTCGCTGATCCGGTTCAGGGCACGCGATGAACTCGGCGAGCCCGAGGCAATGGAATAGCAATGCAGCAGAGAAATCACCATCGTTCTTCGGCACAGGAACCGGCGCAGCGCCATGAAACGCGACCGTACGCGATCCCATACGCGCTATTTCTCGCCATGTTCCTCGTGCAATATCCGCTTCAGGCTCGCGCAGGTACGAACGACAGCCACATTGCAGCCTATGCAGGCGCCGCTCTCCGACACGATGCTGTTCCCGCCGACTCCTCCCCGCCGCCGTTCCCGCTCGTCGCACTCGACATACGCGGAGACACGGTCGATATTACCCGGCGCTATCCCGATGGGGACATTTATGTGATATTCTACAATGATTATTCCTGCAGAGACTGTTTTCCCAGGATCGAGCGCGTACTGCGGGAAATTCGCGGCGCCGATACATCGTATCATATCATCGCTCTTATCAGAACGGACGGTGGTGTACTCGGCCGGAGAAGTGCCCTCTCCGGCGCACGAAAACTTCTCCCCGATCTTCAGGATTTCTATTTCGACTGCCGCGAAACGTCAGACGACGATCCCTGGCCCCCGATGAACCTGCGCGGCGGATTGTTCGGGCGCTACGGAATCTCGAAGACTCCCTCGCTGCTGCTGTATTTCCGGGATGGCGCCGGACGCTATCTCTCCTATGATGATCTGGAGGAGCAGCTTGCACTTCCGCCGGAGCAGCGGGAGAAGGGGCTGCGGGAGGTTCTCGGCGCTGCCATGCGCAGAGAGCCGGTGCGGCCGTAGCGGCACCATTCCACCATCTCCGTCGGTCGAACATCCAGAATATGACAGGGCTTCTCGCCCGGCTGGGGCTTTTTCGTCGCCATAATCCGGCGGCGCGGGCCGTGGCGGTCCAGAAAGAGGGACATCCCATCCGTACGGAGGGTATCCACCTCGTGGGATTCGCCGTGTGGAACGCCCCCGGCCATTCCTCGATCATGCCCGGCATCATCCTCCCCCTGATGTTCATGGCGCAGGCGGCACCGGATGGATTTCCGGCGGACCAATGGTTTCCCGGCATCGCCCCGCTGAACTCCCCAGGGCATACGCTGTACCTGGCAACGGGAGCACCGACATTGTATTTTGGGCCTGTCCGGTCCGCCGCGGCATAGACCGGCGACCGGCATGACGGGGATGGAACCTGCACCATTTCATCCCCGGACAACCCTCTGATATATGGAGCAACGTACGTGGCAGCAACAAAAGCCCCCCCTGTGGAATTACCCATTCTGCTCTTCGCCGATCGGAAGGAGTGGACACACTGGCTGAAGAAAAATCATGGGAAATCGCCCGGCATCTGGATGCGCATCGCGAAAAAGGGGGCCGGGCTCACCTCCGTTTCATACCACGAGGCGATCGAATCTGCTCTCTGCTACGGCTGGATCGACGGCCAGAGGAAGGCCTGCGACGAGTCGTCGTATCTCCAGAAATTTACCCCGCGGGGCGCACGGAGCATCTGGTCGAAAATCAATCGTGAAAAAATTGAAAGCCTTATCGAGCGGGGAGAGATGCAGCCGGCCGGGCTGGCAGCGGTGGAAAGCGCCAGGAACGATGGACGCTGGGATGCCGCGTACGACTCGCCGAAGAACGCGGCGGTGCCGGAGGATTTCCAGGCAGAACTTGAAAAGAATGCCAGGGCACGGGCCTTCTTCGACACCCTGAACAGCGCCAACCGCTACGCGATTCTCTTCCGCCTCCAGACCGCCCGTACGGTGGAAACGCGTGCGCGGCGTATCCGGCAGTTCATAGAGATGCTGAAGAATCACCAGAAACTTCATCCATAGCCGCATGATACATTGCCGCCTGTCATCGTCATCACCGGGCGCCGAATCAATGGCAGGTTATTTCCGATTCATACCCGTTTCGACGGGCGAATAACCATCATGTATTCCACAGGAACCGTCATGACACGAGCAGCAGCCACCACGGAAAGAGAGACACAGGAAGGCGCCGCCGGGAATGAACGGCGGGGGGCACGGCAGACGAAGGAGACGAGATACACGCTGAAGCTGCCGGAGATTTCCCTGGCGCTTCCCCCGCTCCCGGCAGAAGTGCTGCGACTGCGGCATGAGGCGCTACGGAAGGAGGACCGGCGTAAAAAGGTGGCGATCTTCATCGCACACGGCATGGGACAGCAGATCCCGTTCCAGACGCTGGACCAGGTGGCCGAAGGATTGCGCCGATATGGCCGCACCAGCGGAGATCCGGACGTCAGGGCGACCAGATTCAAGGATGAATGGCTCTCGCGCATCGAGATGGAGCTGGAGAGCGACACGGGCGAGACTATCGACACCCATATCTACGAAGGTTACTGGGCTCCGCTGACCGAGGGAAAGATCACCGCACGGGGCGTTATCGATTTTCTCCGTGGCGCAGCGGGGAACGGCATCAGAAACGGCAGTCGGGCATTTTACCGGTGGCTCTTCGGGAACTACCGTGAATATGACTCCCCCATCCGGATCGTCCTGTACCTCCTTATCGCGCTCGTCACCGTGCTCTCGCTGGTGCTTATGAACTCCACCATCGCGGCGGTGGCGGCCGGGCGCGCGCTCCTTGCAACCCCGCCGCCCTGGCTCAGCGACGGGCTGTTCGCAGATCTGACGACAACGTTCAACGCAGTAGTGACGGTGAGCGCGGCATTCGGCATTTCTCTCGGCATCGCCTATGTACTGCGCAGGAGGAAGGCCCCCCCCGGCGCTCGCAAGGCATGGGGTCTGCTGACAATCGCTCTTTTCATCGCGGCGCTCTTCGCGATGACGCTGGCGGCGCTCGCCATTGTACTGATCTTCTACGGCCACCTGGAACTGCGGACCATCGGCGGCGAGCAGCTCTGGCACAGCGTCCTCTCCCCCGGCACCATCGACGGATTCAATGACTGTTTCGACAAACTCGCCCTCTGGCTGGCACTACTCGGCGGCGCGGCCTTCCTGGTCTCATGGATCGTCAGAATCATCATGGGGGTGACGCGCGATATGGCATCCGGCAGACGGTGGCTCACGCTGTTCGTTGCCATCTGCGGCGTGCTGCTCGGCGGCCTGGGTATCTGGCTCGTCATCGCCTTCCAGCATGTCTTTGAAGGACTTGCCGGCAGCAGAGCAGCGGAGATAGCGGCGAGCGGACTTGCCTGGCCTCTCATCATCGCGACGAGCGCATTCATCCGGAAACTCCTGGTGCAGTACGTCGGCGACGTCGCTATCTACGTGGCTCCGTACCGCGTGGATGGATTCTTCCAACTCCGCAGCCAGATCAAGGACTGCGTCCACAGGACCGCGCAGGCAATCTATGCACAGCAGCGCGCCGACGGCTCGGGACCGGAATACGACCAGGTGTTCGTGGTAGGGCACTCGCTCGGCTCGGTGGTGGTGTACGACGTGCTGAACCGGCTGATCAACGACGACGAGGCCGACGGCCGGACGTTGGATGTGGCCCGGCGCACCCCTCTACTGCTTACGTTCGGCTCACCGCTGGACAAGATCGCATTCCTCTTCGCCGTGCAGCGCCAGCACACGGACGAAGCGCGCGAGGCCCTGGCCGCCACCGTGCAGCCGCTGATTCAGAATTACGCGTTCCGTCCCGAACGATGGATCAATATCTACTCCCCGTGGGACGTCGTCAGCGGGCATCTGGGATTCTACGATCCTCCCGGCAGCACCGATCCCAGACGCGTCTGCAACATCGATGATCCCGATGCCACGACGCTTCTGGCGGCGCATGTCGAATACTGGAACAACCCTCTTCTCTTCACAACGCTGTGTGATGCCGTGTGCGGCAATCCGATGACGCTGGACTGCCGCGATTGAACTACAACTGCATGCCGCAACCGCCGGAGAGTTCCGCACCTACGACCGAGGACGATCTGCGCATCTCTGGCGCACCGGTAAAGTGATGCGATCTTTTTTTCCGTACAACGGCCCTGCCTGAGTAGAAATTGAGTATCGGATATGATCGCAGCGGGGACATCTTGCTTGCACTGCCAGGCCGCACAAGAGCAGGCCAAAATCAACTACGAGTCACCATTTCAGACAGAGAGAGTCTAGGTCATGAAGGAAACAAACGTCATGGCGCTCGCAAGAGCGGGCAAGCTGAATATCGACGAGCTCCGCAGCTCGTTCGAGTCGGAATCGTCGGCCGACGTCTCCGTGGAGGGATGGGAAATCTGCTACAGCGCTGCAACGGGGCAGCTCAGCGAATTCTGCACGGTCCGCGCAAACGATCCCGGCGATCCTATCAACGGCGTCGGCATGATCGCCTACTCGGCAGATGGCTCTATCATGTATGCCGTGCAATACACCAACGAATTCACCGGCTCCGCGGTTGCCACGTCCATCGGCACTACGCGGTACAGTCCATCGGACGGCAACCAGGCACTGTGCATCGTCTACGGTACGACGACAAGTTCTTCATTCTTTTTCATCGACACGCTCACCATCGGCTCCTGCTGAGCCTTCGCATGTCCCGGTCATGATGGCACATGCCGGGATGTCCCTCTGAACCGGCCGGCGACCGGTTCCCGTCGTAGAGACCGCGCAACTGCCTGTTAGCGGCCTCCGGCAAAGGAATCCCGCCACTGCCGGTTCCGTTCGATTTCCCCGGTGCCCGGACTGCCACCATCCGGGCATCGGGGAGTGTTCGCTCGCATCATTACACCACACCCTTACTACCGTCAGTCCGGAATCAACCGGGAAGACCTCTCAGGTTCCTGGTGAAATGAAGTACCAAGCGCCACGGCTGCACCAGCCAGGCCCTGGTCCGTCGGCAGTAATCCGTCGCCCGTGACGCCAAGATTTTACCCCCGATTGTGCGTATTTTCACCTCCTGTCGATGACATCATATACCTTGAACTTCGGAGCAACAGAATGCCGGCAATTCTTCAGAATCATTACGTACTGGCTGTTCACAACGTTCGCAGCGCGGCCGCCTGGTTTGTGGACATGCTCGATTTCAGGATCGTCGCGCAGCCGGATGGCTGGATATTCGTCGCGAAGGACAACTGCATGCTCATGCTCGGTGAATGCCCGGACGATCTTCCTGCGAAGGACATCGGCAGCCACAGCTATTTCGCCTACCTTGTCGTCGATGACGCCGACGGCTGCTACCGGATGCTCGCCGAGCGTGGAGCGGACCTGCTGTCGGAGATAGCGGACAAGCCGTGGAAGATGCGGGAATTCGGTGTCAGGACTCCCGAAGGCCATCGGATTCTGATCGGACAGCGCATGGGGAATAGCGGACAGTGAAATCGGTCGTGGATTCCGATATCCCGATGCGCATCGTCGTCACCTCTTCCCCGCCGGGCGTGATGGCGGGCCGTTCTGCGCCAGCATGCACCTGCCGGATGACGAATGGAAGGTAGTGGAAAAGCGCATCCCCTCCTGAACGCAACATGCCCCGAAGAACCATCTCCGGGGCATATTCATGTTCTTATCTGCTCTGCACTGTCTGCCGTGAATCCGACGGCCGGGCGATCACCCGTACAGTCCCACGGCGAAGCGGTCGCCGACATGGAACTTGCCGCGCTGCAGCATCACGACCTCCCCCTTCAGTTCATTCTCGCCGATCTTCAGCCTGATATAGTGGAACGGCCGCAACGTACCAATGCGATAGGCATCGTTCTGGAACGGACGTGAGGAAGAATTATCGACGAGCCGGCGCGGCCCTCCGCCTCCTCCGCTGGTCACGAACGTCTTGTCTCCGGCCACGAAGCGTTCGTAGGAATGGACATGTCCGGCGAGATAGAGCCGGGTCTTGCGGGCAGCCAGGAACGGCTTGGCGAACATTTCAATCACCTCGCGGTTGGCGCCCAGATCGCTATTCGTGTACGGCGGATGATGCGACGCCACGATGATACCGCGCACCGCGGGATCGGCATCCAGCTCCTTCAGCCACTTGTTGTAATCCTCCTCCTGCTGCCGGATCTCGCTGGAGCGAAGCTGATCGAAATTCGAGTTGACCGAGACGATGGCCAGCGATCCGATCTTCACCATCGACTGCCTGCCATCGAGATGCGGGAACCGCTCCGTATAGTTGCGCAGGCAGCGCCCACGGTCCTCGCCGTAGTCGTGGTTGCCGAGCATGGAGTAGACCGGGATTCTGCCATCATTGATCTTCTGCATGCATTCATCGAAGTAGGTCCACTGCGCCTCGTCATCACCGGCAACCACCTGGTCGCCGAGCATCATAACCATATCCGGCTTGTCATCGCCGATGGCACTCAGAATGGCTTCACGTTCGGCATCGTACTGACCGCGCCCCATGAAGCTGAGTTCAGCAAGGCTTGTACGCTGCACATCGCCCACGATGGCGATCATCTTCGGATTGAGGTTGTCGGACCAGGCGCATGCCTTGGCCGGGACAGGTGACGTGCGGATCTCTGAAAGAAGCCGCGTGGCCCCGAGCGAAGACATCGCCAGTGTTGACAGGAATTGTCGTCGGCTGATGGTCATTTCTTCTGCTCTCCTCAAGCTACTCGTTCTACGAATCGATTTCTAATGAGGCTCTTTTCAACAAAATATTGTATCCTGGGACTATACCAGGCAATAGCAGCAAAGAACATGCCGCCTGGCAGTATCCGATTTCAGGCTGAAACTGAAGAAAAAGTACGGGCGTAGGGTTATTCGAGTATAAGCTCGTCGTCCGAATCAAGGAATTCGCCGCTCTCCAGGCGAATATCCGATGGCTTTTGGGGATGAATCTCCAGATGCCCATCTCCATCCCACCAGAGCCCTCCCACGATGGTCACGCGCGACCCGACCTGGGGAACCTTATCGAGATCCCCCTTGGCTTCGGGAAAGAGTTCCGCGCGCAGGTAACGGCGGCCCAGTTCATCCGGCCCTCGATACGCGTAGTCTCCACGACGTATCCTATCAAGCACCACGGCGCGCCGCTCATTTAAAGACGCGGAATCTTCATCGGTATTGCCCACCAGATAGCTCATCGCCAGGGTGCTATCCTGGAGCATCGAGCTGCGCCAGACACGAAAACCTCGCTCATCGGCGGAATCCAGTTCGATGTCGAGCGCCGTCACGTTGCCGCTGGCGGCGCGCGAGGAGGCTATCACCACGCCTCGCACGATCCCCCGGAACCCGAGATCACGCCAGCCGAATGCAGTCAGCGGCTTGATCTCGGTGTTGATGAAATCCAGATTGCGATCGAAGATATTCAGCGGCTCGTTCGGCTCCTTTCCAAGCAGCATCACCACATCATGCGCCGTCGCCACCAGCGGCGGCACCCACGGCTGCAACGCCTCGTGCCGGTGCGGCGCCAGCGATACCTCCACGCCGAGCGAGAAGTTCCAGGAACCTATCCCCTTGTTGCCATCGCGCAGCGGCACCATCCACGCTCCCTGCACCATCGCCGCGGTCGCCACATACGGGGACATACGGTAGCGCAGCCCCAGGCTCGGTTCCAGGCCAAGATAGGTTTCCGCCGGAACAGCGGTTCCCTGTGGCTGAAAGAACGCCGATCCGACGCTCATGCTTATCGGAAAGAGGAAGCCCGGGTTGTAGAGCGGAATGGCAAGGGAGAATCCGGCGCCGCCATTGAACAATACCCCACGTTCGCCATTCCCGGAATGCCAGCCGAGCCAGCCGCTGTCGCGCACGGTGTAGTCGTTGGCGCGCGCATAGAGAAACAGACCGAAATCGGTGAAGTTGAACGGGATGGCGATGTTCCCCTCGGCGCCGAAGCCGCCGTCGATGGCCTGGGTCATATACGTGCGCCAGGTGGCGCGTCCAGCCACCGTAAAGAGCGATCGGGGCCAGTAGAGCGTCGGATCCTCGGCAAGCCACACGGGAACGATGCCGAGCAGCAGCATCGAATCGAGTTGCGCGGTGGTCGGACGGGGAAACTCGACGCCTCTATCGTATTTCTGCGGATCGTCCAGCCCCTGGCCGTATATCGGAGCAGCGCCAAGGACAAAGAGGAGACAGAGCGCGGCGGCCGAAACGATCGTGCGCAACGATCTTCCGCGGCCATTGCAGACGGAGGATCGGCCCGGTCCGGATGCCGGCGAGCAGGGGTTGTTCATCGTCCGTCGAAAGAAGAGCCTGCGCGTCTCCCTCATATGTTTCAGTCGGTTTTGCGCATGTGAAACCGCCGCTCCGGGGGCGGCGCTGATGGCCGCGGGTTCTGCCTGTGCACCGGCCACGCCGCAAAACACTACCAACGGGATGCCGAACTCTACGCGCGTGCGCGCATGAGGGCACATTGTACCGAAAAATCAGCCGATCATCACAATCCCTGTTCGACCTGCTCGATCTCGGCGGCGGTGCGCCCCCATTCATCATAGCGCCGGGCAAGTTCCCGCTCCAGTTCCGCAAGCCGGGCCTGGACCCGGCGTGCCTGCTCGGGATTGCCGTACGTTTCGGGGCGCGCGGCCTCCTCCTCTCGTTCACCCTTCTCCTCCTCAAGCTTCGCCACCATCTCCTCCACCCGCGCCAGCTTCTTCTTCAACTCCTTGGTGGCGGCGTAACGCCTGTTGCGCTGTTCCGCCTCCAGCCGCTTCCGCTCCCTGGCCGAAACGCCGTCCACGGCCTCCGCCCCCTTCGGCGGCTGCACCTTCGGCTGTGCAGCCCTGCCGTCGGCGCCTGAGCGCCCCGGGTCCGCAAAGACCTCGTTGATGGTTCCGGTGCGATGCCGCCGCAGATAATCCTCGATTCCTCCCAGATACTCGCGGATGCCCCCCTCCCGGAACTCGACGCACTTTCCGACGATGCCGTTAAGGAAATCACGATCGTGGGAGACCACCACCAGCGCGCCGTCGTAATCGATCAGCGCCTGCTTGAGCACCTCCTTGCTGGCCATGTCGAGATGGTTCGTCGGCTCGTCCAGCACCATCAGATTCGTCGGCTGCAGCAGGAGCTTGGCGAGCGCAAGCCGCGATTTCTCTCCCCCGGAGAGCACCCCGACGCGCTTGAAGACATCCTCGCCCTGAAAGAGAAATGCACCGAGAAGCGTACGAAGGTTCTGGCGGATATCACCGGTAGCCACCGCATCGAGCGTCTCCAGCACCGTCCGCTTCGGGTCGAGATCCTCCGCCTGATGCTGCGCGAAGTAGCCAATAGTGACGTTGTATCCTACCTGCACCTCCCCCTCGTAGGGTTCCAGCCCGGCCATGATGCGGCTGAACGTGGTCTTCCCTTCGCCGTTACGGCCGAGGAACGCGACCTTCTCCCCCCGCTCCAGTACGAAATCGATCCCCCGCAGCACATGATGGTCGCCGTAATGCTTGTGCACACCCTGCGTTTCCACCACCACCCGGCCGCTGCGCGGCGCCGGAGGAAAGCGGAAATGCACCGAGGACACCTCCGCCTCCACCGGGGACAGCCGCTCCATCCGCTCCAGCGCCTTAACACGCGACTGCACCTGGGATGCCTTGGTGGCCTTGTAGCGGAAGCGTTCGATGAATCGCTCGGTTTCGGCGATCTCCTTCTGCTGGTTCTCGTAGGCCGCCTGCTGCTGTTCGCGCCGCGCCTGCCGCTCCTCCAGATACCGGGAGTAGTTGCCGGTATAGACCGTAAGCCGCTGCATGGCAAGCTCAAAGATCTTGTTCGTGATGGCATCGAGGAATGCACGGTCGTGGGAGATCAGGAGGATGCTCCCCTCGTACCGTTGCAGGTAGCCCTCCAGCCAGGTCAGCGATTCGATGTCGAGGTGGTTCGTCGGTTCGTCGAGCATCAGAAGATCCGGACGGCGCAGCAGAAGCTTCGCCAGCTCGATGCGCATCTGCCAGCCGCCGGAGAACTCGCGGCAGGGACGATCCAGATCCTCCGGCTGAAAGCCGAGCCCCATCAGCACCTTCTCCACCTCGCCGGTGGCGGCGAAGCCGTTCATCGCCTCGAATCTGTGCTGAAGTTCACCCAGGTCGTTCATAAGCGCGTCGAACCCGGGCGTGCCGGTTTCGTCCGAACGCCGGCCGATTTCCGCGCTCATCTCCTCGATCTGCCGCTCCATCTCCACCACCTCGCCGAATGCCTTCATGACCTCGTCGCGCACGGAGACATCACTGAGGACGATCCCCTCCTGCGGCAGATAGCCGATGGTGGCATGGCGGCTGGCGCTGATACGACCATCGTCCGGCTGCTGCCGGCCGATCAGTGCCCTCATCAATGTGGTCTTGCCGGCGCCGTTCGCACCGATCAGGCCGATCCGCTCGCCGGAACTTATCAGGAAACTGACGTCGCGGAAAAGATATTCGCCGCCGAACTGTATGCCGAGTGATTGCGCTGCGATCATGATGAACTGCGAGAATGGCAGGCGCCGAAGCCCCCGTAACCGGAACCTCGCCGTCCGCGATTGAGCCGACCATTGCCTCCGCCAGCCACGATCCTCCACGGCCGCCCGGGCATCGACGGCATGCGGGTGACGCAGAGCGCCGGCATGGAACCCGCAAGATAGAAAAGCTGATGCGTGTGATGGGTGAAGAAACGTCAAGCATGACGGGCGAGGGAGGGCACAGATGGCCGGTATCGGGCTGTCGGCAGTGGGAGGCCCGTACTCCTCGATGATATGCCCGGCGCCTGAACAGCCGCATTACTGCCTGCACGGAGACCGCCGGTGATCCCCCGTATTCGCGGCTGCGCCGACACGTCCCTGAACAGTTCCCCGCCGGGACGTCCGCCCAGCTTCGCATGAAGCCGCTCGAACGCGCAGGACGGCCCGCGGCTATGGAGACGCCGGATTCCAGCAGGCGCACGCCGCACCGGACGACATATCCGGAATGCACGGCATTTATGGTCCCGCATGTGGGGCATGGCCAGAGCACAGCGATATGATGCAGCGAAAATCCCGTGTGCCGGAATCATACCGGTGAATCATTAGGGGGTACACAAAGATGTACTATCACACCTGCATGAGGTACTATAGTTTCGTGGTTGGCGTAGGCTTGCCCGAGCGTATTCCGGAGAGGAATTACCCGGCAGTTGAAACACCCCACCCCCCCGCACAAACATCGCGAGTCGTACGGCATTTCATTATGATAACAGTTCTTCACCCGGCGTTTCGGGACATGCGCCGGAGGGACGGCCTGCATAATGCTATCGCCGGAGAACTCATACACCAGATCAACCAACAATATTTCATGGAGAATCGATCATGGAGAATAGAAGGACATTTCTCCGCGCATCGCTCATCGCTCTGGCGCTCCTGATGGCATCGGCGGTATCCTCGCAGATTGCTTCCGCACAGGATTTCAAGTGCGTCTGCGATTACGTGACGGTCGTCACGGACAAGGACGTCAACTGCAAATTCGAGGTCTGCAACTTCACAGGAGGTGCCAGCTACTGCGATGTGGCAATTCCGGGGCAGCGCACCCGGCTTCGCTGCCTGGACGGTGCAACGATCTATGTGATCAACTGCCGCGGCCAGCGCGTGACCATCAACGCCGACTGCAAAACCCCGCAGCTTATCGCACTCTCGCTGGACTGCTGCGTATACGCATGCGTCTATCGCGACGCCGACGGCTGTCTCGTGGTGCATTTCAGCCGCGCCGACGCCCCGTGCGACAAATGTCTGTGATCTGATATCCACCGCGACAGCTTCGCGATAATTTCAACCGGCACGGGACATTCCGGAAGAATTTTTCAGGGGAGGGGCCTTCTCTCCCCGCATATTTTCCAGCAACCTGAATTTCCCGCCGCCCGCGCAATCCCGGGTTGCATAGCAACTACCGCACTCCCCGCCGACCTCGCATTTCCACGATGCACCATCCGGCACGGAACATCCGGCATGGACACATATCGAAAACCGTGCGATCAATATTTTTCAACGATCATTTCGATCAGGGTACACAAAGATGTACTCCCGCCGTTCTCTGCCGCGATATAATTTTCCACGCATATAACAGCCAGGGTATAGCAGCAAAAATTTCGGACGGCCCCGCAACATCCACCATCGCAAACGAACCTGAGGCAAACATCCCCCGGACATATCTAACAGACGGCATCATACCCCCATTCACTCGGAGATCCGGCGGCCACTGGTGCGCGGATCTGGCGGCGTCGGGGACATTCGCCGGCAGGCCCCGTTATTCCCTGTGGACGACAGGAACTCATACATCGATTATCAGCTATCACAGGAGAATCAGCAATGACCAACAGAACGATGATGCTTCGCGCGTTCATCGCGGCGATCTTCTTCGCCATGCTTGCGGTGGCATCCACGCAGAAGGCGGCCGCGCAGTGGCCATGTAAATGCGGATATGTCACCGTCTCCGCCGCAGATGACCTCAAGTGCAAATTCAGCCTCTGCGTCGAATCGGCGCTCGGCATCGAGTGCCAGACGATCGGTCCGGGCATCCAGACCATTTACAAGTGCGCGAAGGACACCTACATACGGGTAAAAGACTGCCACGGAAATCTGGTAAATGTCACAGCCGACTGCAATCTTGGCCAGTTCCAAATCATCCCGATCAGCAACGACTGCTGCATCGCGATCTGCGCAGGCCTCGACAGCCAGGGATGCCTGTTCGTCAAAGCCTGGAACTATCCCGCTCCCTGCGACAAATGCCCGTAAGGTGATCGCCTGACGGCATCAGTCGCGGCCCTCCCGGTATGAACGCACCGGGAGAACATGCCGGGGAGAAGAGACCGGGACATCTCTTCTCCCTGCTCCTTCGCGTCATATGCACCGCAGAAAACCAGGGTCGGCAATCCGTCATCAGTGGCAGGGATGTTGCATGTTGCGCACCGGACGGAATCATTGTTGCAGACGCTCTTATATCGTCATGATGTTTTGACCGGCATGGAATATTCCGGAAGAATTTCCCCCCGGGAATAGATTTTCTCTCCCCGCATATTTTCCAACGGTCTACATTCCCCACCTCCCGCGCAATCCCGGATTGCATAGCAATCACCACCTCCCGCACCAGACATCATATCTCCAGCATGCTCCATCCGGTACGCGATTACCGGCGTGGCCACACGCCAAAAAACGATACAATCAAACACTTTTCACACCTTATTGCGGCCAGGGTACACAAAGATGTACTCCCGCCACGCCCTGTTGCGGCATAGCTTGCTCCTCATATGGTAGCCGCAGTGTTCCAACGGACATTTCGGACAGCCTTCGACATCAACCATCGTAAACGAATCTCAAGCCAGCCCTCCCCCCGACACACCGAACGGGCGGCATCACCACCTCCATTCATTTCGGAGCTCCGGCGGCCACAGATACACGGAACCAGCGGCGTCAGGGACATTCGCCGGCAGGCATCGTTATTTCCCGTGGGCGATAGGATCTCATACATCGATTATCAGCTATCACAGGAGAATCAACAATGGTCAACAGAACGATGATGCTTCGCGCGTTCATCGTGGCGATTTTCTTCGCCATGTTGACGGTGGTATCCACGCAGAAGGCGGCCGCGCAATGGCCATGTAAATGCGGATACATCACCGTCTCGACCGCAAGCGACTTCAAGTGCAAATTCGATCTCTGCGTCGAATCGGCGCTCGGGACCGAGTGCCAGACGATCGGTCCGGGCATTCAGACCACATATAAATGTGCGAAGGACACCTACATATGGGTGAAAGACTGCCACGGAAACCAGGTACACATCAAAGCTGACTGCAATCTGGGCCAGTCCCAGGTTATCGCTCTCAGCAATGACTGCTGCATCGAGGTCTGCGCAGGCCTTGACAGCCAGGGATGCCTGTTCGTTAAAATCTGGGGTCATCCCGCCCCCTGCGACAAATGCCCGTAAGGTGATCGCCTGACGGCATCAATCGCAGCCATCCCGGTGTGGAACGCACCGGGGAATATGCCAGGGGGAAGAGGTAGGGACATCTCTTCTCCCTGTCCTATTTTCCTACCCGTTTCAATGCGGCCTTATGTATGGTACTACTCTACAAAAGGCACCAAGTGGCGGGTTGAGTTGATCTTGTATATATGGCAGAAACGGAACTGTTATGGAAGAGATCAGGGTCAGGGGCATAGTACGGGTGAATGGAGAGGGGAGAACGGTGGTGGCAGGGTATGTGAAGGAGGGAATACAGTTTTATGGTAACGTATTGAAGAAGGTTGAGGAAGGAGTCAAGGCAGGGGATGTAGCATGTTCAGGCAACCGATTGGTTTAATCGATACTGTGCCCTGAACGATACGAGGCGTGGCGTGGCAGGTTCCGTGGATCAGGAAAGGGAATCACCCTGGTACACCTGGCGCATGCACCGGAACGTGACAGCGCGCTCATGGCAGTATCACCAGCTTTTCCACCAGAGATTCGCCGGTCCGCGTGGTAAGACGGCAGAAATATTCACCGGCGGCGAAATCGGCCACGCCAAAGGAGATGCGATGGAGCCCGGCGGGGAGCTGGACATCGCGCAGCAGCGTCCCCGCATGATTTCCGCGGGAGTCAAAGAGTTCCAGGCGTAATACCTCATCACGCGCCAGCCCGAGATCGACATACGCCTCATCGCCCGAGATGGGGTTGGGCACAGGGGTGGTCAGGAAGGTACGTTTCGCCGGCCCCGAAAGGACAAAACCGAGCCGGGTGTCGCAGATGTCGCGGCCCATGCCTTCGGGCACCTGCACCATCATTTTCATGGCAAGCAGTTCGGTGATACCACAGATCCAGTCAAGCGCCAGCGTATCGGCCTGTTCGCCGGCAACGGCACCATCCAGGCAGACCTGAAGCCGCACCGAGCTTTTCGGCGGTATCACCAGCGGGAACTGCGCCGGGGGAATGCTGAACCGCAGATTCGCCGCCAGGTATCCCCGTTCAACCGTGAGCGGCCGCAGACCGTAGTTGTATAGCTCCACGCTATCGCACCGTATGAGCAATCGCGGCAGTTCGCCGGCATTCCAGTCGCGATCCAGACGCACGGCCATCTCCTCGCCGCCGCGGTCAAGCACTGCGAGCGTGAAGCCGCCGATCGTATCGCTGAATGTGCGGGTGTTGCCGACGGCATCGCGCACCGAAATCTGATAGATCAGATCCTTGCGGGGATCTATGCGCAGCAGGCGCATGCGGGTGCTCCGCACGGGGACCGAATCGCCGAACGGCTCGAACTCCATCGTGCAGTTCTCCGCCCGGTCCACCCTCACCTCGGTGATGCCGGAAAAGAAACGATCCCCCTCGCTGAATTCCATCTCCATGTCCGGATCGCATGGCCCTCTGTGGAGCACGATTTCCGGTGCAAGCGTATCCGGCCGGTGCACAAGCGGCACGACCGCAATCACACGTTCGGCGCAACTGTCGGCGATACGCAGGCCGACATCAATATCGCGCGCTATCTCCCCCTGGAAACAGATGCTGATATCGCGTATCTCGCCGGGTGCAAGAACCAGCGGGAAGGCGGGGTCGATACTGGCCACAGGCCCCGGATATGGATCGAACTCCAGCCTGTCGATCGTATGGAAAAAACCTCCGTAGTTCTCCAGGCGGATCGTGCGGCAGAAGCTCGCCTCCCCGAACAGGGCTACCGTGTCCAGCGGGACAGGCTGCCCGCCGGACTGCATGCCGGCTTCGCGTATCGTGAATCCTGGAATTGAATCGCGATATGTCTGCACACGCCTGCTTGCCAGCGCCAGCTTCAGATTCACGACGCCGTCGTTGTAGGGATCGATCAGGCGCGCGGAATACCTGATCGAATCCCCCGGCACCTGCGCGATAACCCCGTCGATATTCGTGCTCGCCCCGTCGAAGTAGACCGAATCGAGTCCATCGCGGCTGATGCGCTGCTCATGAATATATCCGGTGAACCGGTCGCAGAGGATCGTCCCCTCCTGTCTGTTGAGAAGCTTCCAGAAGAGCATGCCGCCGACATAACCGTAGGATATGGCCGCACCATAGCCATAGGCGTACAGCCCGAAGGGCTCGTCGGCGGTGATGTGATGCGAACCTGGAAGCACGGCGATCTGCGCATAACTGTATGCCGTTCCCGGCACCGGGACGAAATCCGCAACGACGGGGGTGAAATCGAGTCTGACAGTGCCCGCGGCGGCACTAGGAACGACGATGTTGATGAAATGCGCGCGGAAGTCGCGATGGGAGACGCTCTGGAACGTATAGGCAGTATCGAACTGCTCGGTGGGAACGGCAAGCATCATGAACGGATCGCCGTTGTCGGAAATGTTGGCGGTGGGCCCACCCGTGCCGACGGAGTGTTCATACTGCGCGACGAGAATCGGTCCGGAGGCCGTAATCCGCGCCGGCGCCGAAATCATGAAGTCTGCAACCTCCCCCGGATTCAGCGCCCCGCGCTCCACGCCATTCATTGCCCACCTTGTTCCCGGCTCCAGGGCGACGATGCGCGCATAGGAATTATAGGGGGATCTGGAGGTCACTGTATGGAACGGCACAAGGATCACCTCCTCCCCCCAGTTGACGACCGGCAGCATCTGCTCGATGAGGACATCGCGCCCGCGCGTCTCCTCCGACGGAATGCCCGTGCGGGCAATCCCGCTGAACACGGCCACCGGCCGGTCCGCGATGATCTCCGTTCCGGAGACATCCTGGAGGCGATCCCACGCCTGCCCGAAGAATACCTCCCCCCTGTCCAGACGGACATGGATCGGCGCAAGATCCGGGCGCCCGTTGATCGGGGCGCTCGGCCTCATCTGAAGCTCCGTGCCATCAGTGGTCGCCACCACGGCGAACTCGGATGGCATCAACGCCCGCAGGCCCGAATCGCTCGGCATGTTCGGCCAGCCGAGCGTCACATATTGATCCGCGAGCACATCCTCGGGATAGACCAGAAACGCATCCGATGAAAATGGCTCCATGCTCAGCGCATACACCGTGATATCCTGATCGGCGACAATGTGATACGACCTGCGCGTGATCTCCGTTCCGATCGCATCAGAACCCTCCAGCTCCGTCTCATTGCCGAAGAAATTATTGAGATTGACCTCGGTGATGGTATTCGGGTACGGAAGCGGAAGGGCGAGAGTCCGGCCATTCTCGCCATAGGTGATGGTGACATTCGCCTCGCGATCGCAGCTCAGATACAGCCGGAGCAGCGCAGTGTTCAGACGCTCCGTGTAGTTCTCGATGAAGGTGAGCCAGAAGGATCGCCCCTTCGTATCCTCAACCTGCGACCACATCGTACCACGGACGGCCAGGAGCAATCCGGACGCGAGAAGAAGAACGAGCCACATATGCCGAGGTAAGCGCTGTTGCATAACGGCGCTACCTTACGAGAATTCGATTTCGGATTCAAGGCCTTCGCACCGCCGTTACAATAAACCCGGGACAGACGGACGATGCCGGCATTCACGGTTGCCGGCCCTGACTCCCGCGCATACGAATGGCGCGTATGGCCCGCGCCCGTGCACGTCATCATACTCAGCATCCGGCCCGATGTCATGCCCGGTCTCCCTGCCACTTGCTTCATCCGGCGATCATGCAGGAAGGATGTGGCTGATATACCGAAATCGCCGCGACCCGATGGCGGACGGACATTATCACGGCCGCACGCAGCCACACATGCCAGGGCGGCTGGCCGCATCATGGCCATAGCTCTTCCGCTGATAATCGCACGCATATTCTCAATCCACCGCTCTCGTCTTCTCAACGGAATCAACCATATACCGCCCATCACTTCTCCTTACCAGCATAAGCTTTTCGACAAAGCTTCCGCTGTATTCATCGGCGTCCGAATATTGCTCGAAAATCTGCACATCGACGCGCACCCTGTCGGCATCGAGCTCCTCGGCATCAATGATTTCGTAGCGGGCGAAATATGGATTGGAGGTGCCGAGCAGCATGAACGAATCGCGGGCATACTGCGCGCGGGCATACTCGTTCACGTAGCCGCGGGCAAGTTCGGCGTTGCGCTGCATCCGGGCGCGCATGAAATCATCAACGGTGCGGCGCGCACGCACCACATCATCGGAGGAGGGCCCGGCACATCCGCCGCACAGGATGACGAAGGGCAGGCATATACCAAGAAACAGCGTATGGAGAATCGGGCTTTTCATCATTCGCCGATGAATGGTTCCACAGAGTTGCAACGATATATCCGCAGGCATCCGACAGGGAGCAATTATCAGAAGACGCCTGCGAGCACCCTTCGCAACCATGCGGTGAGATCGCGGTCAATGCCGTCGCGGCACTCATCGAGGCTGTGGGAGGCACCGGGATAGAGCAGGAGTTCCTTCGGCTCGCCCCCCTGTTCGTACAGCTCGTGCGAGCAACTCGCGGAGAGCACGTCATCGTCCGTGCCGTGCATCAGCAGGAGCGGGCGCGGGCTGATCTCATTCACATACTCCGCTCCGCGCGTCTGGCTGCTCAGGGCCGCAACGGCAACGACATCCTGACTCACCGCGCCAGCGCTGATCACCACCGCGCCGCCGAAGGAATGCCCCACCAGCGCCACGCGACCGCGGCCGCACTTCTTAAGATACTCGATACCGAGCAGGACATCGAAGATACAGGCAATCAGATCGTTCGGATGGCGATAGTGCAGCCGCAGCGATGCGACTCCCTGGCCCACCAGCAGCCCCGCCAGCCGCGGATAGAGGCCGCCGGCCGGGCCGTCGAGACCTCCCCCGGCGCCGCCGACCCAGATAACGGCCGCATCACCAGTCGGTGCATCGTGGTAGCGCGCGACGATCGCCCCGGCGTCCGTCTGCAGCAACAAATCCTCCACGCCGTCGAGGATTCTTCCATGCTCGATGGACCGTAGTTCGAGAATCGTCGTATACCGCGCTTCACCCATGCATGCTCCGCTTTCATCGAGGGCCGGATGCACCAACCGTGCCGGCCCCCTTTCCATCAGCGCAGGAGCCTACGGGCACAGCACGATCGGAAGGTCGCGAAACCGGACGTGGCAGTCAACAGGTGTGCGGAGAGCAGGCGCCGCCAGATCCGCCATGCGCAGCACTGATGGCGACACCGCTACATGCCGGAATATCCTGCGCCGAAGGCCACCTGGCTGGCATGGAGGACGCTCGACAGATTCGTACTATGAAATGCCGGGGATTGAACGTGGAATGGCGCATGAGATCGCAGCATCTCCCTGCCGCCAGCGCCGGCGCCATCATGCTCCTGCTGCCCCGGTGCACATACGGACCGACATTGAAGGCCGGAATACCTTTCAACCTCAAATTTTGACTTTTGCCTTTTTAATTTTGACTTTCGACTTCCCGCTCACGTGCCGCCCACCGCGCAGAGAAGCGCATGCGCCACCTCCCGCTTGCAGATATCCGAGTGATCCTTGATGTAATTCTCGGCCTTGAGATTGTAAATACGACCAGGCTGGAAGGTATACGTGCCTGCCACCGGAAGCAGATCGCCGAAGATCGCCTCGGCAGTTTTCTGTGCCCCATTCCTGCCCATGCCGCCGAATTTATCGTTGGCATCACCGAGCGCCGCTGCGGCATCGCGTACGATGCGCCCGGCCAGCGGATAGGCGATGCCCACGGCCTTGTCGAAGCTGGAGTGGCTGATGAGAATCGGGCCGGCGACCTTGCCGCCCGCCACCACCGTGCGGAAAAAGCCCGCCGCTCCATGACCATCGTAATTGCCGGAAAATCCATTATGCGAGAACGCCGCCTGCAGAAGCATCATCGAATCGATCTTCACGGGAGGCTCGTTGCCGGGACCATCGGCAGCAGCGGTGACGAGACGCCCGCCGAAGCTGTGGCCGATCAGATGGAGCTTCAGCCCGGGATGCGCGGCACGCAACGCGCGCAGCATCCTGTTCACCCCGTTCCTGCCGACCGTGCCGGCGCGCTCCTTCATCTGATAATAGGTAGTGAAATTCAGGATATTCTGTACGCCCGTCCTGATCTTGTTGAAGACATCCCCGAGCCCGGCGGCGCCTTCAAACGTTCCGGCACCGGGCATTCCCTCTCCCATTGCGGCGGCGCCGCTTCCGCCGCCGGCATGCGCCGCCATTTCCACCGCGAGCGGCGTCCCCAGATCCTCGATGATATTGCGCCCCTGTTCCTCGAAGAATTTCGGCGGAATTTTCTCCTCCGTCTCGTCCGATTCCGGAAAAAGCTTCCGTATCAGATCGACAAATTTATCGCGTGCGGCGGGAGAATCCTCCAGGCGTGGAACCAGCGCCTTCGCCTCTTCCAGGTGATCGTCGGCGCCGGGGGCATCGAACACTCCCTTCAGATCTTCCAGACGGGCAATGATAGCCGCCTCGCCGATGCCGCCGCCGATGCTCGCGGCGCCGCCGCCGGGTATCAGCTCGGATTCGGCGAATTTCTTCGACGGCCAGAAGACACCGACCACGCCATAGGTACGCCCGGACGCTCCCGGAATCGTCCCCGCATTCAGAGCGGACCGAACCTGCGAGAAAAAGCGGGCATAGAGATCACGCGCCTCGCTTCGATCATTATTCCAACCATGAGAGATCACGAACAGATCGCTTATCCCTCTACTTCGCACGCCCTCTGTCACCTGCTGCACCTGATTCTGATCGAAGATGGTTCCGTCCTTCCTGAATTCAACCTCGAAATATGGAAACCCTGATAATTCCGGCATGAGCGTATTCTCCAATGATATTCCGGTCAATTGAATATGAATGAACAGCGGAAACGGCCGGCGGCAGACCGCTACACCGATTGAATGGCGCGCATCAGATCGACGAGCCCATATCCCTGGAAATACCGATCGCGCTTGAGATCGGTGGCGGTCGATAGAAAAATCTCCTTCACCTGTTCCGGTCGGCCGATGAATTCCTGGCGTACCGACAGGAACGCGGCGATGACGCCGGAGACATGCGGCGCCGCCATGCTGGTGCCGCTTTCCTCGCGATAATCGCACACGGGACCGGAAGGGATTTTCGCATGTACCTCGTTCCGTTTGCTCCCGGCGGCACAGGAAATGATCTTCTCGCCCGGCGCCACCAGATCCGGCTTCGGACGGCCGTCGCCGGTGGGGCCCTTGGAGGAGAAGTAGGAGACGCCGTAGACATGGGGCATGTCGCGGTGCGTGGCCCCGACGGTGATCGCAAGTTCGGCGTTGCCGGGATCATTGATCGTCAGATCCATGCCGGCCGCCACCGCCCCGCGGAATGCAGTGTTCTGATAGCCATAGCCGGTGTTACCCGCCGCCACCACTACGCTGACGCCGGACTTCACCAGACGGTCCACCTCCACACAGAGAGGGCTCTGCCCGCAGGCGAACCACTCCGGCTCGAAATCGTAGCCGACGCTCATGTTCACGCCATGAATGCGCAGCCGCCGCCCGTAGCCGTTCACCTCCTGGATATAGGCGAGCGCGGCAATCAGGTTGCTGGCGCGGCCGCCGCCGGTGCTATCCAGCACCTTCAGACTGACGAGCTTCGCCTTCGGCGCCATGCCGGTGATCCGATCGAATTTTTGCGTCACATAGGAGACTTCCCCATCCTCGTCACGATGACGGGAGACGGCGTTGATGCTGTACTCATCGGCGGAAACCGCCTCCCCCGCGATTATCCCGGCCACGTGCGTACCGTGCCCGAATTCGTCCTTCAGCGGGGCGCCTTCGCCGCGTATGGTGAAGTCGCAATGCATGAGCGGGGCCCCGATCTCCAGATTGCCATGCATGCGGAAATGCGGATGATTCCCCTCGATGCCGGAGTCCAGCACCGCCCAGACGATATTCTCGCCGTTGGCGCTGAACGAGAGCTGTGCAGCATTGGCCTTCACCGTGCTGATGGATTTCGTCACAAACGCCTGCACCTTGAAGTCGGGCCAGATCCGGTAGAGCGCCCGCCACTCCGTCGGCAGTTTCTCTCCTTCCGCATCGGTCAGCTCCAGATTCCGATCGCCATCCATGCGCACCAGCGTCTGTATCGTATCGGCGGAAAGCTCGGCGAAGAGATACTGGTCGGTGTAGCTGCTTTTCACATCGTCTATCCCCTCGGTCACGAAATCCCCCTGCAGGATCCGGTCGATGATCCGCCGGATCTTTTCCCTCGCCTTCTCCCTTCCTCCGGGATATTCCAGGTTCAGATCGATGATGACATGATAGATACCGGCGGGACGTCGCGGGTTCTTTTCGCGCTCGTCCCGCTCCTCCTTCATCCTGTTCAGCAGCGGGATCGCAATGACGGTCCGATCCAGCACCTCGGGAAGAAACGGCTGGCGCTGCGGATCGCTCTGCGGAAGCTGGGATGCCGCCGGGCGCCGGCCAGTTCCCCGTCGCCGGTTCGATCCCCCGGTTGATTCTTCGGCCATGATCATCTCCAGTTGAATACGCCGGTGCTGGCAGACCGGGTGTCGGAAGCTGCCTGTGGCAGAGATATACCCGCCCGGCAGGCCATCGTGCTGCATATCCTTGCAGGAACTGCACGCATGCATATGTCAGTGCGGCGGACCGGCACCCGGATACTATTGGGGAGGAAATGCTGGTAGTGCGCGGGAGAGGGGGAGACAGCCTGCACCGTTGCTGCGGCAACGCAACATAATCATATCCGGTACGGCGAGACAAGAGAGAATGGGGAAGAAAATTTTCCGCGTCCCCGCATGGCCATGATCCCGATCATGGCCGCGGAGAACGGAACGAGTCCGGACATGCCGGAGTTACGGCGGCTCCGGTCCAGGAATTCCCCGACGACCGACGCCATGCAGCCAGCTGGTGCCGGAACTCCTCGTAGACTGTGCCCATGCTCCCTCGATAGCTGCTGGTATGACTCCCTTCCACATCCACGTCCCGGGCCGATCCACGGCGCGACCACAGGAGTGGAAGGAATTGCAGTGGCAATCCGTTACGACAGGCGGGCACGGACAACGCGACAACCGCAACGGATTTTCATAATTTGCATCTGTCTTCGTGATCACTGGTGTCCACGTAGATCAGCTACGAATCAGCCCGTACCCCCATGCCTGTCATCCGCATCGAAACGTTCATCAAAGCCCCCATCGAACGCTGCTACGATCTTTCCCGTTCCGTGGAGCTTCATACACAGTCCACGATACGCACCGGCGAACGCGCCGTCGGCGGGGTAACGAGCGGGCTGATGGGATTGAACGATGAGATCACCTGGTACGCCCGTCATTTCGGCATCTGGCAGCATCTGACCAGCCGCATCACGCGCTTTGAATTTCCGACGGTGTTCCGCGATTCCATGGTGCGTGGCGCATTCAGACGCATCGACCATGACCACCTGTTCGAGGAACATGACGGCGGCACGATGATGTACGATATTTTCGATTACGATGCCCCGCTTGGCCCGCTCGGATGGCTGGCGGAGCGATTATTCCTCACCGCCTATATGCGGCGTTTTCTTCTGGAGCGCTGCAGGGTGATCAGGGAGACAGCGGAATCCGAACAATGGCGGCGGTTCCTCCCGCACTGATTCCCGCACCATCATGAACGCCCCGGGGAAATACCACGGTGCTTTTCCGCGGATATTTACTCATCATGAAATCCGGTAGGGCAATGAACCGGCCCGGCAGCAGGAAAAAAGATGTCTCCGCCGGCAACCGATTATTAACGAATCACAATGACACTCGTGGCGATACTTACCGTACGGGCCGCGAAGCTCGAAGATTTTCGCACATACGAATATGGCGCCGCGAAGATCATGGCCGATTATGGCGGCGTCATACAGCGGACCGTGATAACGCCTGTCGATGAGGATGGGAATCTGAAGGAAATCCACATCGTGACGTTTCCGAATGCGGAGGCGTTTCATGCGTATCGCGGTGATAACAGGCTTGCGCGCATCGCATTTCTTTGCAGGAATTCCGTGATCACCACGGAAATTCTGATCGGCGAGGACGGCCCCGATTACTCCCCGCCCCCTCCGGCATCCGCACCGCGCAATTGATTCACCGAACGAACCCGCTGTCAGTTGTCCGCAGCGGAGCGGTATCAACATGGCCCGATGTCCATCCCGCTACTATTGACCCACCACCCACAAACCATCGCGCGAATCATTCCAGCGCATCCATTACTTTTTCCACATCACCCTGCTCCGCAAAGCGGATGATATATGTTGCGCAGTTTATCAGGAATCCCGGGCTTCGGATGCCACCGGCGAGCGCATCGACGTAGCGATCAAGCTCCAGCAGTTCCCGATCCATATCCTTCGGCGTCATCGGCGCAAGGCGCTCCGCCCACTTCCATGCGATATCGCGCGACCCTCCCAGGCAGAATGTGCAGATCGCCTCGTCATTGCGTCCGCCGACCTTATCCAGCACCCACATCCACGGCGACACCGACGAGAGCCTGTCCTGTGTCTCGTCCAGCATCTCGCCGAGCAGAGAATTTATCTCGTCGAAATCATGCCGCATCTCCTTCAGCTTCATCCCGGGCGCCGTGACGGCCGCGGCGGCCCCCAGATCGAAATTGATATGGGCATTGATGCCGAGCAGCAGGTGCTGCAGTATCAGCGGACGCCGCTCCGTCGCCATCCGGAAGGCGCTGGTCCAGCACCTGCTTGCCTGCCGGCCGCTCCGGAAATTATCGAGGGCGTTCAGATAACGGTTGGCGAAATTCACGTCGAGAAGCTCCATGCGCGGACCATCCTGGAAGCGCCCGGCGGCAATGCCGTCGCGCACCTTCCGCGTGACGTTGCGATAGAGGATCGCGAAATATCCGAGCCTGCTTTTTTCCTTGCGGGCCACTGCCACCACTTCGTCGAGTTCGGCGATGACATCGTCCAGTGTAGTTGCTGCCATGATGATATGGGACGCCCGGCTGCGACGGGCTTTCGTTGGTAGTTATTCGTCGGTCGCCAGCGGAAACAGAAGCATCTGCGTGAGACACCATGCGCAAACAACCCCAATACGCCGTGAACCCTACAACGGCGCAACAAAGGTGAAATTCGCTCCGAACCGGCCGAGCGGTCCGAATCCCCAGCGTGCATCGACGCGTCCCGTGATGAGATCGGTGAGGAAGAGAGGAATGCGGCTGAGCGCGAAACCGGCCTCGGTATACCATTGATCCCCGGTTCCGGCGTAGCCGACCGGATGCATCTGACGGTATCGGGCGCCTCCGCCGGCGAGAATCAGCTCCACTCCGCGGCCGTTCCGGACCGGGAGATGAAGCGCCCGCCACCACAGATCGGTAAGATTGAACTCCGCGCCGAGCGCAAGATACGCCGTGCCGCCGTAAAGTCCCTTCGGCGGAGACACGAAACCGCCCGGCTTTCCGAAGCTGGCCGCCGACGTGCGCAGACGGAACTGATACTGCGGCGGCAGCGTAGCGGTCCCGGCCCCGCCCGCACCGAGGAGCGTGAGGATCATGGGGTTGTAGCCGGTCTCGAGCACCGGCATTGAAAGCGAGATCAGGGCCTCCACCAGACTGAAGCCCGTATCGGTCTCAATCGCCTCCCCGGCAAGTCCGGCGAGCGACCAGCGCAGATCGGCGCCGCGGACCGGCGTGATCTTCAGAAACGCCGACGGCCGCTCCCATGCCAGCTCACCCTGCACCGTACGATATCGTCCATCGGCGATCGGCGGATTATCCTGAAACTCCCGGCTCTTCCACGTCAGCAACGCCCATTGCGCGGTATTGCCGGCCGAGAACTGGCGTGATTCCTCGTACGTAACCCCGAGCCGCAGAGGGCTGTGCGCGAGATCCATCCCGGCGCTCCAGCCGTCCTTGCGATAGAAATCATAATAATCCTGGTGCAGCGAGGCCGCCACCAGCGTATTCATGATCCGGGGATAGGATTTATCGCCAGTGGTCGTGGTCTCTATCCGCGAACATGCGCGCACGTACGGACTGATCAGCAATTTCTCCACATCTCCGAACTCCAGCCTCGCCGACAGCTCGCCGATGGGGCGCTCAAGACCGAAGCTGTAGCCCCCCATCGCCCCGATCCCGACCGGCCCGGCCTTCACATCAAGCGATCCTCCGAGCGACGTCGCGCCGACCCGGTTATAGTCGATATAGGGAGCCGCAGAGATGCCGAAGCGCCGGTCCGATGCGCCGGGCGAATTCTGCGCAAGCGCCGCTCGCTGATCGGCGTCGAGCATATCATCCCCTGCCCAGAAACTTCCCGGAACCGCATCGGCGCCATCGGCGATCACCAGAGGATCGCTCTGTCCGCGCATCGCATCGGGAACAGCGGCATGCAGGCGGCGGTCCGCGAGGTCGGCCCGCACATGGAACGTCACCTCCGGCTCCACCATGCCGATCGCCACGGCAGTGATCGTCCCCGTACCACGAATCTCCAGATGCTCCGGCATGAAGATCCCCTCATCCGCCGGCGAGAATCTCTCCATCAGGGCAAGCTCGTCGGTGAATGGAAGCGCCGTCCGGCGGGAAATGTGCAGGTCGGCCTCGACGAGATCGTAGCGCTCCCGGCCGATCCACAGCGTCCCCTCGAACACCGGAACAAGCTCGGTGGCGGGGCGCACCTCGATCACATAGGCATCCGCCCCGGCGCGCTCCGCCGTGCCTGTGATGGCAAAGGTGTAGTAGTCGAATGCATCGGATGCGAGCGGGGAGACGATGCTGGTGTTGAGCAGGATGACACGATCGCCGGTAATGCCGGGGTATCCGGCGATCGTCCGGAAGTTCGCCAGGAGATTCCCCGCAGGCCCCGAGGGGAGCGCCGTCGCGCGGCGTGCATCGATCCGTATCCGCCCCTTCCCCTCCACGCCGAGCAGCAGGCTTCCCTCCATCTGGGCAACGTGATGTTGTTCGGGAATCAACGTGAACCGTGAATCCCCCTTCCGGACGACGATATCTGATACCGCATGCAGCCTGGCAGTGAACGGGCCGGTGGATGCCACCGCCGTACGGCGCAGGATGGCGGCACGCACGATGTCATCGGCCTGCGCGGGCTCGCTCCCCTGCCCCATTGCCGTACCGGGGAGGAGGAGCGCCGCCGCTATGAACGTAAGAAGCAGACGCATGCACACCTTCGATGCAAGCAGTATGCCGGGGAATCCGCATGTACGGGAGCTAACAGTTGCCGATGGCAGGAAGCCCCTCCCGTCGTACCGCCACGGCCCGCTATCCGAAGCGGGGCGCTGCCGGGCGTACCGCCAGCGAAAGCGATTGCGGCGGCAACCGGCGCCGGGCCGACGGCCCGCCGGGCGGGAAGCTATCCCTCCTCGCCCGAACGATCCTCGTACAGCGTAACGGCGCTTGCCTTGATGATGATGAAGAGATCCGTGCCCGGCTCGCAGTGAAGCTCCGCAAGCGCATCGGCTGTCACCTCCACCACAAGCGGCGGTGCACCGCCGGGGACGCGCACCGTAATCAGGCGCAGGTCGCCGATGGACTGCACCTCCTCCACGTGCGCCGGAACGACGTTGCGCGCGGAGAGGCCGTTCGGGCGCTCCAGTGCGAGCATGATCTCATCGGCGGGGATGCCGAGCAGCAGGCGGCTGCCGGCGGCGAGATGCGACCGCGAGACGACAACGACAGGGCCATCGGCGCCGTGACCGATCCGCACCATGCTGGCGTCGGACCGTGTCTCCACCAGATGCCCCGGCAGGATATTCTCGAACCCTTCATGCTCCGCAAGCGGGAAGACCTCCGGGCGCGTCAGCACCGTACGGGGTTCGCCGCGGGCGATGATATGCCCTTCGCGCAGGACGATCAGATCTTCGCAGAGCGCCTGCACCTCCACCGGATTGTGCGACACCACGAGCATCGGCAGAGCGAACTCCGCCTGCACGCGGTAGAGGAAGGGAAGAACCTTGCGCCGCATGCCGACATCGAGCGAGGCAAGCGGTTCATCGAGCAACAGAAGGCTGGGACCGGAACAAAGAGCCCGTCCGAGCGACACGCGCTGCCGTTCGCCGCCGGAGAGGGTGTTCACCTCCCTGCCGAGCAGCGCGCCGATATCGAGCACACGCACCACCGATTCCAGCGTCCGATCGAAATCATGGCCGCCACGCAGCGCGCGCCCCCGTCCGGAACGCAGGTTCTCCAGCACATCGAGATGCGGAAAGAGAAGACTGTCCTGCGGAACATATCCTATCCCTCTGCGCTCCGGCGGAAGCCAGTGGCGGCGCGAGGAATCGAGCCAGGCCTCCTCGCCGAAGCGTATGGTCCCCTTCGCCCCGCGCCGGAGCCCTGCCACGGTCTCCAGCAGGGTAGTCTTCCCCGAGCCGGAGACGCCGAAGATGCCGGTGACGCGGTGTGTGGTTTCGATATCGACGTCGAGATCGAATCGGTCCAGCGGCAACCGGACGCGCACGGAAAGATGGGGTGTGGTACTCATCGCCTGGTCAATCCCGCCGCAGCCTGTTTCTGTGAGAGATATTCGGTGATGAAGATAGCGGCGAAGCCGACCGCAAGCGCCACGCCGAGCAGGAAATTCGCCTCATCCTCCCGTCCCGCCTGCTGGGCGCTGTAGATGGCGGCGGAGAGCGTCTGCGTGCGTCCGGGGATGTTGCCGGCAAGGACGATCGTTGCACCGAACTCCCCCACCGCCCGCGTGAAGCCCAGGATCATCGCCGTCAGCAGCCCACGTGCGGCCAGTGGCAGCGTATAGTTGATGAAGGTGATGAACCGCCCGTGGCCGAGTGTGCGGGCCATATCCTCGTAGCGGGGATCGACCCCCTCGAAGCTGACCCGCGCCGTCCGCACCACCAGGGGGGTGGCCATCACCGAACAGGCGATCACCACCCCCTTCCAGGTAAGTATCACATCAAGATCGAACCCCAGCGTTTCGCTGCCGAACAGTCCGTCGGTGGCGAACAACTGAAGCAGCAGGTAGCCTACGGCCGTGGGGGGAAGAACGAGCGGAAGACTGAAGAGCGTCGAGATCGCCTTCTTGCCGGCGAAGTCGTAGCGCGCCAGAACGTAGGCGAGCATCACGCCGGGAATCATCACCAGCACTGTGGAGAGTGATGCCCACATCAGCGTGGTCTTCAGTGCTTCGAGCGTCGTTTCCGTCACGGCGTGGTCGGGGCCTGTTGCGAAAGGAAGGTGAATCCGTGCTTCTCGAAGACCTGTCCGGCCTCCGCGCTCTTCAGATATGCCAGGAATTTGCCGGCTCCCTCGGAATTCGGGCTGCCGGCGATCTGCGCCACGGCGTAGCGGATCGGCGGGCCGTCCTTCACCTCGTAGAGCACGGACGACTGATCGGCGAAGGCCATCCAGTCCGTCTTGTAGACGATGCCGATCATTCTGGGATCGGCCACCACAAGTGCGAGCGCGGCGCGAACATCCGGGGCCGGCGCCACGCGATCCTTCATGGCGTCCCACAGCGGCTTTCCATCGCACTGCACGGAGGAGAGCCACTGCTTGGCATACTTTCCGGCGGGAACCGCCTCAGGATCGCCGAGCGCCAGGTTCTTGAACTTCATCGGAATCAGCCCGCAGGGATCATCCAGCTTCCACTCGCTCCCGGTCTTCGCCACCACCACCAGCGAGTTGGAAAGGAGCTGCGAGCGGGTGCCGGCGACGACGCGCCCGGCCTGATCCACCGTATCCATCCAGTTCTCGTTGGCGCTCAGAAAGATATCGGCCTTCGGCGCGGCGAGGATCTGGCGCGCAAGCTCGTTGGAGCCGGCGAGATTGAAGAGGACACGCGTCCCTGTCTGCTTCTCATACATGGCGCCGAGTTCCTGTATCGATTCGCGGAGGCTGGCCGCCACGAAGACGGTGATCTCGCGATTCTCATTCGGTGCCGGTGCGTTCGCCGCGGTGGAATCGCTTCCGCCGGACGTGTCGTTCTGCGAGCTGCATGCTCCGGCCACCACGATGAGCACGATCATCAGAACCGCGCGCAGTACCCGATCAAAGATTGCAGATGCCATTATGTGTGTTGATTGACGTGAACAGAACCACTTGTACGAAGGCGGCCGGGACGGCATGAGCCCCGGATTCCGACGGAGATCCCCACGCTATCGGCTGCACTGCACGGCCCTCCGGATGGAGCACCGTCGGCTGTCGATGGCGGCGATCAGAAATCCCACTGACCGGCGATAAATCCCCAGTAGCGGGGATCTTCACCGATCCGGGCCTTAAGTGATTCCCCCGGAAGGAAGACCGAGAATCCTCCCGAAAGCTCGAACGGGGCGGCGCTGCGCCACGATACGGTCAGATCAACCTCCGAACCGAACGGATCGCTCGCGATCCGCTGCGGCAGGAAGTAATGCCCCTCCAGCAGCATCCGCAACCCCTTGACCGGAGCCGAGGCGACATTTGCGCTCATATCCACCAGGCCCAGGCTTCCGGAGAGATCCGGGACGTAGTCGATGGTCCCGTACGGCTTGTGATTGGTGCCGAAGACCGTATTGAACGCCTCGTTCCTGTCGTCGCCCGGCGCGCCGTCCCCGGAGAGGACGACACCCAGGAGGGACAGGCGCGTCTTGCTGGCCTCATCGAGCGTGGCCCAGAGCGTTGCACTGGCAAGGAATGCCTGGATGGACTTCCGCTGCACGGTGTCGTTCGAGGCCACGTCGCCCACCTGGCCGGCCCCCTCCAGTTCCAGGCCGAACATGCCGAACCCGGTCTTGAAGAACGTGCCGAAGGTATTGCGCTGCAGCATCGCCGCTCCCGAATCCTCGCCGCGGCGGATCATCCTGGTGTTGTCATCACGCAGGAGGAACAGATCCAGGGAGAGATCGGACGATGGCTGCCAGTTGCCCCACAGACCGTAGAAGTTCTGCGATTCGGTCGGCCCGGCCGATGGCGCCGTCAGGCGCGTGGCCCAGAGATCGACCGCCAGATCGGGCTGATGAAGCGTGGCGCGGGCGCCATCGAAGACACGTCCCGCATTGCTCCAGTTCGATACGCCCACCAGCCGTTCATTTGCGAAGGAGAGCGGCTGGCGGCCGAAGCGGAGATCGATCGGAAGATTGAATACGCTGTCGATCTGCCCCCACGCCTGGTGCATGTCGAGTCCGTCGGCGGAGGGATCGGTGGTTCCGCGGGCATTCGAGGGATTGCCCGAGCCCAGATACCGTGAATCCTGGATCTCCGCAACGATCGTGAGCCAGGAAAGCGGCCGTGCAGTCGCCCGCAGCCGTGTCCGGAGCAGGTGGACCAGCACCGCTTCATCGGCGCTGAGGCGACGGTCGTCGATCTCGGTACGAAGCCGGATCTGACCGGAGATCGCCACCGGCGGCGCGGGTGCGGGGGCCTGCGATAGAAGCAGGTGAGGGAACAACAGCGAGACGAACAGAACCGCGAGCAGACAGTATTGTCCACGATGCATCGTTTTTCTCCCAATCTAGTGAAGGAAAATACCGGTAGCAGACTGCCACCGGCCGTTCAGAAGAGGCCGGGGCCTCCCCTGTTCGAACACAGGTGATGGTTTCGGAAAACCGAACGCACATCGTGAGTGGGTAGAGCGATGACGTTGGGACTCGACCAACCGGTGATACACCGGCCATCGCATGCCACGCCGGGCATGCGAATGATTCATATGTAATACCAGGTGGTGCAGTATTCCGGTGCGGAACTGATCACCGGATCGATATCGGCAGACATCCGCGGCACGGGGAATTACCGGGAGTCCGCCAAACGTCGGGTTCGACGGCGGGATGAAGCCGGGCGAGCTCCGGATACGCCGTCAGTCATAGGCCGCATGCGCCATCTCCCTGCGCGCCAGCACGAAGAGCAGCACGCCGAGCAGCAGAAGCGGCAACAGTTTCAGGGCATCGGGCATCTGCCCGAGAATCAGCGTCTCGCGCAGCGCATCGGCCACCAGCGTCAGCGGATTCCACCGCGCGGTCCATTCCAGCCAGCCCGGCATCTGCCGCGACGGGACGAGGGCGGTACTGGTAAAGAGCAGCGGCATGTTCACCACATGCACAAAGACCGCCATGCTCTCGTGCGCTCCCCCCTTCAGTGCTATCCAACAGGAGAGGCTCGCGTAGGCGAAGGCGAAGACCGCCAGCCCTGCAACAGCCAGAATGATCCCCGGATGAACGTGCAGCCGCGCCCCGAGCGCGATGCCGAGCAGGCAGACCACGACGGCCTGCAGGAGCAGCCGCGCCACCTCCGCCCCGATCCATCCGATCATGATCCAGCCGGGATGATTCGAGGCACGGGCCATCCGCTGGATGAAGCCGGAATGGAGGTCGCGCACCATGTTCACCCCCGCCTGCGACGCCCCGAAGAGCACCGTCATGGCGCAGATGCCGGGGAGGATGAACTCAAGGTAGGAAAGGCCCGCATAGGCCTCGCCGAGCGTGAAGCGATGGAAGAGGAAGCCGAAGATCAGCATCCAGAACAACGGCTGCACGAATGAGAAGCTGAGCGGCATCGGGCGCCTGAGCGTCTTCAGCCAGATCCGCACGGCGGTCTCCCGCACGATATGAAGTGCCGCTGCGCTCACCCGCGCCGGTTGCCTCCGCGGCCGCCGCCTCCCCGGTTGCCACCTCCACGCCCTCCCTGGCGCGAAGGTTCTCCCGATTCAAGCGGGCTGCCGGTCATATGAAAGTATGCCTCGGCCAGATCGGGCTCCAGCCGTTCATACCGCTGATAATGGATGCCGCGCGCTGAAAGGATGTCCAGCGCGGGCTCGGCGCCATCGGGATGGCGGTCGCGCCAGATGGTCACGGTCCGCTCGCCGAGAGCGGCGTCCAGGGCGCCGGGAAGACTCACAAGTTCGCGGCGGAGTCCGCGGGCTTCATCACCGGGCGGGCGCTCAAGCGTTATCACCGCACGGGCCCGGCCATAGGCGGCGATGAGGCTGCCGGGAGAATCGGAGGCGAGAAGATGCCCTCCCTGCAGCAGAAGCACACGATCGCATCGCGATGCGATATCGGGGAGATCGTGCGTGGAGACCACGATCGTGCGGCCGCCGTCGCGCCATTCCGCCAGCCACCTCCACAATCTCCGGCGCCCCTCGGGATCGAGGCTGGAGGTCGGCTCGTCGAGCAGGAGCAGGCTGGGAGCGTGCATCGTTTCGAGAGCCAGGTGCAGCCGCTGACGCTGCCCGCCCGAATAGGTGCCAACCCTGCGATCGCAGAAGGGGCCGAGTTCGTACTCCTCGATGATCTCCTCGATGCGCCGTCCACGTTCCGGGGCCGGAAGCCCGCGCAGCGCATAGAAGAGCCGGATCGTCTCCCGTCCGGTAATCTCCGGGTCAAGAGCCGTATCCTGTCCGGCATATCCGGTTCTCGTGCTCAGCGCGGCGCGGTCGCGGCGCGGATGCATGCCGAGCACACTGACGCTGCCGGCATCGGCCTCGATCACGCCGAAGAGCACCTTCAGCAGCGTGCTCTTGCCGGAACCGTTCGCGCCGATCAGGGCCACCAGCTCGCCGGCGGGAATGGCGAAGCCGATGCCGTCGAGGGCGCGTACGCCCCCCTTGAACATCTTCACCACCCCCTCGGCGACGATGGCGGGTTCGTCGTCAGTCCGCGTAGACGATCGTTCCGACATGCTCTCCCCTGATGGCGGCCGCGATACGTTCCGGTTCACGGCCATTGACGACCTGGAACTGACGCACCAGGCGCGCGTTGATCAGCAGATCGGGCAGAACCTCGTCGAACGGCAGGGTCTTCAACGCACGCTTCTTCAGTTCGCGGGCGCTGATGGAGTCGATGAAGCTGGCGTTGGGATTCTCCTTCGGATCCTCCGTGTACAGGCCGTCCACGTCCTTCACCAGCGTCACCGTCTGGCAGCCGAAGCACTCGCCGAGAATGAAGCAGCCCGCATCGGTGCGGTGCGGCGGAATGCGCCCGACGCCCGGCGGATGCTCCCAGAGCGCATACGGCGGCACGCCGTGGAACACGACGCCCGGCGTGGAATGGATGACGAGCGGAAGGAAATGCCCGAAGATTTCCGGCGGGATGGCCACGACGCCGTACGGCGCCAGCAGGGTCGCCAGCATGTTGGAGTTGCCCAGCGCATCGGCAACGGAGATCTGCGCGAGCGCTCCGGTGGGAAGCCCCAGATCGATGCCGATCGAGAAGACGTGCCGACTGCGCACCCCGCCGCCGACACCCACCACCAGCCGCTCCGTCTCCAGCAGGCGCGCCAGCACATCCACCACGGGATAGGTCCACTCCCTCCCCTTGTCGATGACCGAACGGCCGCCCACCTTGATGATATGGACATGCGGCAGCATCCGGATAACCGGGGATTCCGTCGATGCCATCACCTGCTTGTCCAGCAGGCTCTCGCGCATCAGCATCGACGACACATGATGGCGCCGGTCGTCGCTGTTCTCTATGTTCTCAGTGCTCATGATGATCGGTAGAGCTTGTAATGCCCGGCAGCATGAGATGTCGAAAAGAACCGGTATGCCCGGCCGGAGTCGGGTCCATCCCGGGAACATCGTCCGGTTCTCCTGCCGCCGGCCCGCTCTGCTGCGAGCTTGTAGGGTTGAATTGTTCAGGATGTTCGGGCCGGAGAAACGCAGGGATATGGCTGCGGGAGCGAAGCGGGACGCCCCCCGCCGGTCATGTACGCATGCCCCGGAGATGCTGACGCGGGCCGTCCCGTCAGTCAACCGTGATGATCGTGCCGATCTCCTCGCCTTCGAGCGCGCGTGTGAGATTGCCCTTCACAAGACCGTTGATGATCTGGATGGAGCGCCGGTTCTCCGCGTTCTTCATCATATCCAGCACGGCGCGCTCCACCACCACGTCGTTCAGATCCATCTCCTGAAGTTCGCCAAGCGTGATCTTCGGAATGAACTTCGCGTTCCGGTCCTTCTTGGGATCGGCAGTGTACAGACCGTCCTCGTCCTTCACGTAGATCATCGACTTGGCACCGAACACCTCGCTGACGAGGTAGCATCCGGTATCCGTACGGTGCGCCGGAAGACGGCCGACGTCCGGATTCTTCTGCCAGTAGGTATAGGGGGGCATGCCGAAGAAGACAACGGCACCGCGCTCGGAGAGATAGAGCGGAAGCTGGGGGAACTGCACCGGCTCGATGAAGGGAATACCGTACTGGGCGAGCAGGTAGTGAAGCATGCGGGCATTCTGCATGCTGACGTAGGTGCCGAGAATGCTCAGCACCCCCGTGGGCATGCCGAGATCGATGCCGACGCTGTACGAGTGGCGCGCGCGCGTTCCTGCGCCGGTGCCCAGGATCATCTTGTGGCGTCCCAGATTCTCCACCACCTCCTCGATGAGCGGAAATACTGCGGCGCGACCGCGGTCGATGAAGCTCTGACCGCCGATCTTGATCACGTTGGCATCGGGGAGGATCTGAATGACCGAATTCTCCTCGGTGCGCGCCAGCAGGGAGGCATCCGTCAGATTCCCATTGACGAGCGACTGCCCGAGCGCAGTCAGAAGTTCGTTCTGCATAATTTTATGATGAGGGTAAGGTTCACTGACATGTGAAAGTTCCGCGACGCTGCGAGAGTGGAAGGTTCGCACGGAAATCCGTTAACGTCCGGAATCATATGACCCGCAGGTCGATGGCGATGAGAGCGAACGTATCCCACTCCTTGAGCGGGCGCTCCAGATCGCCATATTCCTGCTCTGCATAGCTGCGCAACTCCGCCATGACATCATCCTTCACCTCGTCGGGAACGGCGAGGCCATCCAGCCCCTCCTTTCCCTCCCATTCGGCGAGCGCCTCGGAAGGACGACGCGAGACCAGCCAGCGGGCGGCATCCAGACGCGGGAAGCGCCGTCCGCCATCGCATTCGAGCACCGCGAAGATATCCTCGGCCTCCGATCTGCGGCCGCGACCGCGATAGCCGCGTTCCTCCAGAAGCCACCGCATCCGCCTGCGGAGCACCGCCTTGATGGAATCATGCGACCGCCGCATGCGCCCCACCACCAGCCATCCTCCCGCGGATTTCAGCACCCTGCGTATCTCGGCGACCACGTGATATGGTTCGAGAAGATGAAGGGAGCGCGAGCTGAAGACGATGTCCACGCTCGCATCCTCGACGGGCCAGCGCTCATTGCCGTCCGCGACGATCAGATCCGCCTTCAATCCCGCGGCCTCCACCTTCGAACGAAATACATCGATCATGGCCGACGATCGGTCAACCCCGATGTACCGTATCGGCCACTGCAGCAGCGGAAGGCTGAGCTGCCCGGTCCCGGGCCCGATCTCCAGCAGCGTCTTCCCCTCGTCCAGACCGACCATGTCGGCAAATGCCCGGGCGACCGCCTCACTGGCACCCGGAGGGAGACCGGCGCGGTCGTCGAAACTGAGTGCCTGATCCTCGAAAAGCATTGCGGGTATCACAATAGTACGGATTCCACTGATCCGGAAGATAGCGAAACCCAACGGGGAGACAACATGGGAGCAGGAATCGCCGGCGCTGGGGAGCGGAGCCGCACACGCCGGAGCCGCAACGGGATAGGAACCTGTGCACCGGGACCGCCATCGGGAAACGGCAGCCGCGTATCGATCCGAACATCATTTCCGCGCCCGGCGGCGCACGGTTGATACAATCCCGGGGTGGGCTACGGATGAATAGTGTGTAAAGATATGCCGACCACGACAATTCATCAAGAAAAAGCTGGCGGAATCCTCCTCCTCCAGCGCATGTTGCGCCGTCACATTCTCCGGTAACGGGGCGCTTCCCGCAACGTGGAAAAATTCGGACATATCGCATGACATCCCGGCGTCCGCCGATTCGTATCGCCCCGTCTCTGCAACCTGATCGAAAGACATCCATGAACACCAGCCGGAAGCCGACGGCATCGACCGCAGAATCATCCCGCCCCGCCGCCGGGGCGAACGATGCGCACGGCGCCTCCTACCCCGTCGAAGAGGATGTTCCCGCGTCCCGCGATGCGATCATCTTCCGCATCAAGGTGGGCATACTGCAAACCGGGCGTGGGATGCGCAATCTGCTGAACCGTGACCGCTGGCCCATCCCTGCGGCCACGAGCCTCGGCGATGTGCCGGTGATCGCCGAGGCCATCACGGCCATCCATACGAGCGGCTCCCCGGCCGAACGGCATCTGCTGCTGGGAAAGATCCACAACCTGCGCCTGGCGATACGCCATCTCGATGGCGTGGAGGTGCCGGCGGGACGGACATTCAGCTTCTGAGGACAGATCGGCCGCGCAGACTGCTGGAGGCGGTGGCACATGGCATTCCCGTCATCGCCTCGTCAGCATGCGGAGTGGAGCACGTTGAAGGGATTACCATCATTCAACCGGGAGATATTTCCGGGCTGCGGAGGGCAATCGACGGACTGGCAGCAACAACCGCGTAATGATGCGCCCCCCCGTATCCGGAACGCCCCCGCGATCCATCGTACAAATGCATCCGCAGAACGATGGATAAAAAGATTTCCCCTCTTGACCTCCGCGAAATCAGACGATAGATTAGCATCATGATTCACGACCAGTAGACGTCAGCACCCGCTTCATCACAATTTCGGACAACGGAAATACCTGCACAGGAAATTCACCTGTCCGGTGCAGCATTCGATTATTGCGGAGTTATCGTCTTCCCCATCATCAGAACTTCATGAACGGAAAAAGACGGTCCCGATGAACATGCCATGACGTAGTGATAATCCATCCGGCGGGCCACGGCCGTTGTATCGGCCCATCCCGGCCGGATATCCGGGGCCGTCGTGGTATGATACCGCATCATGCGCCGCACCTGCAATTTCAGCGCCGGCGCACGGAGGACGCCATGCCCGTCGCATCAGGCCTGTGAATCCGGGACGATGCCGAACGCTTGAAAACGTCGATTGACACAGGCATCGGCCATTTATCGTCCGGAGCGCCGGGCGTCACCATCACAGTCAACATTTATCACCATTGGAAGATACGAGGGAGGTAGTATGGCTTTTACCGACCATTGTGATCTCTATGGGGCAATTCACGAAACGGGAATCAACCTCATCGTCAATCACATAATGATGCAGCGTCCATCGCTGTTCAATTATGGGACAAAGATGTTCGAGTCCAACCCTGGATTGCTCTGCACCCCGGTAAACGCACACCGGGAGGTCAGGAAACGCAGAAACCCCATCATGACGGTTCAGCCCCCGCTGCCGATCATCGGCGCGGCCGGAACGGCCGGGCTCGACTACTGTTTCCAGATCGCCGAATTCAGGATCGATTTCCATCCCGGGAATCAGTTCACGCTGCCGCCGGAGCTCAATCCGCCGCTCGCAGCGCAGACCCTGGCGCTCAAGCTGCGGGTCTGTGGCGCCATCGCCTGTCCGGAGCGCAGCATTCAGGAGCATTTCGGCGAGGTTGTCGCCGTGCAGTTCGCGGAGCTTATCTCGCCGCGGGAGATCGTGGCGGGGACATTCGCAGGAGTGAAGCTCGACACCGAGGCGGTGGTCCGGGACGACACGTTCGCGCTTCTGGGAAGGCCGCAGTGCTTCTGCATCGATGTCTACGCGACGGCCAGGATGGAGGTGACGGGCACCGGAAACAACCGGAAGCTCTCCATCAAGCTGGAGGGGCTGGAGATCGTGGATCTGCAGCCGACGGGGCTGGAGAACAGCCTTGAATGCTATCTGGTTTCGGTGCTGCGCATCGGCATCCTGCCGCGCCTGCGCGTGGCGCTGCAGACGGTCACCTTCGAGATCGGCAACGCCATCTCGCTGTCGGTCGGCCCGACGCCGACATCCGGCTTCATCCCGAACAATCCGGCGATCGAGCAGGATCAGGTCAAAGTGTTCATCAACGTGGGGGTGTAATCATGAGTCATTTCACTGTAGCAGCATCGGAGGAAACCTTCCGGAAACTCTTCAGGAAGGTTCGCGATACGGTACGTGCTTCCGCGTCGGGAAGCGGCGGCGGCGGCACGTTCAGATATTCATGGGAGGCGGGTTTTGAACTCAGAGGCGGAACCATCGACCTCCAGAGCAGCAATTCGGTCCGCATCAGCGAGCTGGACGTGGTCTATACGCCGCTCAAGCTCCGGCTGGAGATCGACATTCCGCAGGTATGCATCGGCGGCTTCTGCATCATCCCGAAGCCATGGCCGTGGAGCGGCTGCCTGCTCCGGGCGCCGCGGATCTGCATCTTCTCGGCGAACCCGGACATCGTGGTTCCGATCAATCTGAGCGGGCTTATCCAGAGCGAAATCTCCGGAGCGTTCCGCATCAGAACACGCTACTACACCAGCCCCCTGCTCTCCTCCACCGTTTCCTATCTGGACGCGGAGGATAGAGGCCAGCCGAGCGAGTGGCGGTTCTATCTTGATCCCATCTGGCTCGACATCGATCCGATCGACGTGGCGGATACCATCGGCAACATCCTGGAGGCGGTGATCACCAATGCCATCAACGGGCTGCTCGGATGGCTGCCGGGCTGGGCGCGCGACGTCCTGAGCTGGATCTTCGGCAACATCATCGGGTTCATCCGCAGAATTCTCGACATCGCCGACGACATTGATGAATGGCTCTCCAACCTTCTCGGCGTCAGCATCGGCCTGCTGGACTGGGTTCTGACGATCGTCGCCGACTACTTCGCCAACCGCTATCCGATCCTGAAAATCGAGGACCCGTATCCGATTCTGGATTACGACGGGGCGTTGATTCCCGTCAAGGTTCCCCTGCTGAACATGGGGGTCAATGTCGCCGATACGGAAATGGTACTAACCGCAGACGTGGGAGCAACACTATGAGCATGAACGCACGCATCAATACCTATGCACTTCAGCACAACCCCATCGAGAGCGCCAGCATCGGCGTGCTGGGAAGCGTGGCGGTCACGCTCCAGGACGAAGGGGATTATTTCGGAACCGTCTATCGCAACGGGCGCGAGATGGCGACGTTTCATATCGTCACGGTAAAGAACGCGGCCGAGACACAGGCGGATATCGATTTCGCCACACTGGTGCCCGATGGCGGCGAGCGCAGGGAGCCGTGCGACCACAACGCGGACACGACCGTCTCCGGCGAGCATGTTTACACCGTTATCACGGGTGGCTACATGGTCTTCTACGTATCACAGGGAGCGGGGAACTTCCAGGTAGACGTGGACTATGTTCCGCACGATGGCGGCGAGCGCATGTCGTACTACAAGAACGGTGAGCTTCGTCCCGGCTGTTTCTTCATCGTGACGCTCCTCCGCCCCGGCCATTACCAGATGCGGGACATGGTCTACGGCGGTTCCGGAGATATCGCCGTCGCCTATCCGCCAAAGCCCGAGGGGGAATATACCGCTCCCGAGCCGGTGCAGGTCAGCGTCATGCCCGGAGAGTTCGACACGCCGTCGCTGCAGCTCCAGCCGACGCAGAGCATCGTCTTCGACGTGCGGTCGGACAGGGCCTCGCTTGTCGTGGAACTGCTGGAGCCTGATGATGGTCCGGGCGACCTTGCGGTCCGCTGGACCAACCCGCTCGACTCGGTGGAATGATAGCCGCTTTCACGAGCGGATGATGTAAAGGGAAATACTGCCGCCGCGGTCATGTCCGGCATCGGAAGGTGCCGGGCGGCCGCGGCGGCCGCATATGAGACACGACGGCGTTTTGTCCTGCGAGGCCTCTCCGGAAAACACACGGTCGCACAGCATACACCCCGCCAGGATTCGCAACACGATGCGGCATCTATCCGATCGAACACCGCCGCTGTACATCCGATTGATGATCCATTCATATCTTCGCGCGGTTCGCGGCCGCGAACCGGGACGTCCAGTCCTGCCCGGCATTTCCATGCACAATCCCGACGCCCATCATGCGCACGCCGACGATCCGGCATTTCCCAGGCGACGCCGAACATGCTCCGGTCATACGCGCGGCGCGCAGTTCAACCACACATACAAGGAGTGATCCATGACATTCGGCAAACTTGCGAAGCGACCGAACATCGTCATCATCATCACCGATCAGCAGAGCGCACATCCGCACTGGCCGGAAGGCTGGGAGATGGAGAATCTGCCGGCGATGCGACGCCTGAAATCGCAGGGGCTCACGTTCACCAGAGGCTACACAAACTCCTGCACCTGCTCGCCGAGCCGCACCACTCTCTTCACCGGACTCTATCCGGCGCAGCACGGGGTGATCGAGGTGCTGGAGTTCGACAACATGGACGACTTTGCTGAAAGCTCCACGCAGGCGGTGAAGGAGCGCCGCCAGCGCGGGCTGGCCAGCGGCATGCAGAACATGGCGAAGATGATGCACAGCGCGGGCTATCATGTGGTGTACAAGGGAAAGTGGCATCTGACGAAGCCCGTGCAGTACAGCAATCCGCTGGGACAGAAGTACTGGACCGAGGCCGATTCGCTCCACATCGCGGAACGCTGGGGCTTCGAGGACTGGGGCATGCCGGATGCCGGCGACAACCTGAAGATCGCGAACATGGGGGGAGGCGACACCAACAACGACGGGCGTTTCATCGACGGGAAGGGGCAGTCGGCGAAATACGGCTACCTGCCACCGGAGATCACCGAGCGCCAGAGCGCCGAACATTTTCTCCGCAACTACGACTCGGAAACGCCCTTCTGCCTGATCGTCTCGCTGGTGAACCCGCACGACGTGCTCGCCTATCCGGGAACGGGGGGCGCGTACGTGACGATCGACGGCCGGCAGATACCGCTCTTCGAGGCCGCCGGTTACAATTACGACGACTTCAAGGATCTTCCGATAGGGCTCCCGCCGACGGTGAATGAATCGCTGGACACCAAGCCGAAGGCGCAGGCGGAGTTCCGTGTGATGAGCAACGCAGGCAACGGCCCGATCACGGAATCGGACACGGAGGCGCAGCTCGGCTACTGCCGCTTCTACGCCCATCTCTGCAAGCTCGTTGACAATGAGATCATGAAGGTGCTGAATACGCTCGACGAGACCGGCCGGACCGATGACACCATCATCTTCCGCATCAGCGATCATGGCGACATGGCGATGTCGCACGGCCGTCAGCGGCAGAAGATGTACAACGTCTATCAGGAGACCCTGAACATTCCCTTCATCATCTCCAACCCCGTCCTCTTCCCCACCCCCCGGACCACCGGCGCGCTTGCGGGGCTGATCGATATCATGCCCACGCTTGCGACGATGGCGGACGTTCCGGATCCGGATGCGTGGACGTTCAAGGGAAAGGACCTGACCCCCATCATCGAAGATCCCGACGCAACCGTCCAGGATTTCATCCACTTCACCTACGATGACCTGTACTTCTACGTCCCCGGCGCCAATCATATCCGCTGCATCACGGAGACGGGATGGAAGTATGCGGTGTATTATGATATCTACGACGGCGCCGAGCCGGAATACGAGCTGTACGACCTTTCGAGCGATCCGTACGAGCAGGTGAACCTCGCCTATCCATCGGTGTTCGCCGCGCTCGATCCCGAACGGCAACTGCGTGTGGAGACCGAGCGGCAGCGCCTTCATACCAAGCTCACCGAGGTGATGGAACGGCTCGGCACGACCCCCGACATGATCATCTGGCCGAAGATCTCCGGTCTTGCCCCGGCCACCTCCACAAACCTGCCGCGGCACAGCCCCTATGCCGAAGCCGGGGCCGGAGCCCAGGGATAGAAGCGCGTGATGCATCATGACGGCCCGGACGATGATCGCCGGCGTTCCGGATCATGATACGGGGTGATCGGGAACGCCGCCCGCGACAGCCGTGAACAGCAGCCGGCAGCGGGATCGCCACGAACGGCGGTCCCGCTGCCGGACAACGCAGCACCGACATTTCTTCCGTGGGCTCATCATTCCCACAAACGCCGCACAGGCGGGACGGAGCGATCTGCCCGCGCAACCGCCACTACGACCTCTCACTCCATCAACACGGGATAAGCTCGATGAAAAGGCAGCCGCCGCAGTAGTAGGTGACAACGTTGATACAGCAGAACGTGGGCGTGCTGATGGTTGCGGACATAAGCATCTGAGCGGGGGGGCACGGAGGGGGAACCGGGAACGAATTGTACCCGGACGCCGTAAGTACAACCGTCTGCGCCAGGCCCCCGCTCCACACCGTCGTCAGCGTGAGCGGGAAGCAACTGGCCGGAATGGACGAGCTATTTACGACGTAAAAGCAGCACTCAGGGTTCTGCGCAAGCGCGCGCCCTGCGCCCGCCGTAAGCACCATCACGATGGCCGCGGACAGGGAGATAAGCAGGTTTCGCTTCATGGGATGTCTCCTCGAATGATATGGAATGGATATGATGATGGGCGGATCGTTCGATTGCCCTGCATGAATGCTCGGAGACAGCGGGGGTACTGTGTGTGGGCACGGACCATACCGTTGCTATGAACCAGGGGCCTCTCGTCCGAAACGCCATGCAGAGGGGGGCACCCGGTCGTTACGGCTGCCGGACAAGGTAGGATGAATCTCCGCCGGAGGACCAGTACATCTTTGTGTACCCACCCTGCGGCGCCCACCGTTACGGCCGTCACCATGCCGGAGAGTGGCCGGCGGGCTGTTCCGTTCGGGGCGCCCGCACATACACACGGGGTACACAAACATGTACTGTCAGCGCCCGGACACGGGGTCTAACTTGGCCGGATCGTGAAATGATTCCGTTTGGGAACATTTCCGGTGTGATGAATGATGGGCGGCTGATCTCTCTCTTCCCAACGCGGCCGGCGGCATCGCGGGCCGCAAACCAATGCTCTCATAGGCGCAACACGACCGCTTCGGACGCGCACACGCAGCCGGATGCCGCTCAGGCGGTGGCTGCCGGGGCGTATCACATGATGCATGCATCGCGTTCCGCCGCCGGAGCACGTTGCGGATGATCTCTCCTGTCATTCATCCATACATACAATCACCTTCTCTCGGTTTACCGAGCCGCTGCCGCCCGTGCACATGTTCGGGACATCATACGCCCGGCCGACACGGCTGTTCATACAGATACAGGTAGACACATGCAAATCAATCTATCACTCATTGCTACAGGGTATGCGAATGACAGTTAATCCGAGGAAGCTTTCCTCCGGTGTCGCGCTCTGTGCAGGACTGGCACTGTGCCTGGCGGGTTCCGCCAGCGCCCAGCCCATGTTCCAATCGACATTCCCCGGAGGCGGCAGCAACGATGCCGCACGAGGGGGAGTCCTGCTTACGTCGGATGGTGGCACCATCTCCGTGGGCGAGTCGCAGTCGTTCGGAACCGGCGCGTACGATGTGTACGTCGTCAAGACCGACGAATGCGGCTCCCTACAGTGGGCGACCACCTACGACTTCGGAGGCAACGACTACGGACGAAAGATCCGACAGACATCCGATGGTGGATACATCATCGTCGGAACGACCTATAGAGCGACATGCTGCGACGATGAAGCCAGCATAAAAGCACTTGATTCGGACATCTTCCTGCTGAGTATCAACAGCAAAGGGGGCGTTCAGTGGGCGAAGACGTACGGCGGCGCCAGCAATGACGAAGGCACCGACGTTCAGTCCTATCTGGGCGATGGCTATGTCGTCTCCGGAAACACCCAGAGCTTCGGCGATGGTAAAATCAATGGCTACCTCATGAGGACCGACCTCAATGGGGACATCATCTGGGGACGCAGCTACGGCCAGAGCGAAGAGACCGGCGTTGACATCCTCAACAGTTGCACCGTAACCGCCAAAGGGGACATTCTGGCGACCGGTTCAACCAACCTCGTAGGCTCGGAGTACGTGCTCGTTATCAGAACGGACGGCAACGGCAAGATGCCGCCAGGCTGGGCAAACGTCTATCCGGGCCAGGCTGCCAGCGCGGGACGGCATATCATCGAAACGACGGACGGGACATTCGTCATCGGTGGCTGGATCACGCTGAAGGACATGCAGACGCGCGACGGGTATCTCCTGAGGATCAAGGACGATGGTACTCCGGTGCTCGACCGGGTACTCGTGAACGCCAAATTCGACGACGAAATCGCCGAGGTCCGCCAGGGCTTCGATAAGGACATTCTCATCACGGGTTATCTGACCAACGCTCCGGGAGGATTCGGGGGACGCGATCTTCTTCTGGGCCGGGTCGGATATAAATTCGATCCCGTGATTCTCAGCGTGCATGGTGGCAAACGCGACGACGAGGGTTATTCCATCGCCGTTGACCTCGAACGCAGCAAGAAATACGGACAACTGTACGTTGCCGCGAACGGCGTCACCAGAAGCTTCACCAAAGCGAGCGACGAGGATCTCTACCTTGTCCAGGCAATTGATGCAGTCAAATCCGGCTGCAATGACGCGATCCCGGAGGTCAAGGACTTCGCGCTCGATCCCGTCAATAAACCGTTCACGTACTGCCATCCGAAGGTGATGGTGCAGTGCGTGGCGAGGGTCGCCGTCGAGTACAACGAGAAGCAGAATCTGCTCTGCACATCGTGCAAGTTCGATGAGCAGTTGCAGAAGAATAGCGATGATCCCACGCTCGGCGAGGCGGGTCACGATATTCAGTCGAACGGGTTGGACAACGGCGCCACGCACGTCAGCCTCGCAGCGGCCAGGGGACAGGCCGGAACGATGCAGAACGCGCGATAACAGCTTCGGGAGCCCTGCTCCCGCAAAGGGTGCCATCCGTATGGGTGGCACCCTTTTTTGTCCCGGCCATGCACAGCGGGGGGAGTACACAAAGATGTACTGCCGCCGCCATCACCGGCGCCATACCTTCCGTTCGGCCCGATTTGCAGCGTTATGGCGGCCGATGCCGTCACCCCCCCCCCCTCTGGGCAGTTCCCTCCCACACCGGCAATCATGGTATCAATCCCGACGTACCGTACCCGCGGATGGTCCGGCAGCAGGAACCCCGATCGTGCAGGATTTCAGTACATGGCCCCCCCGCCGCAGGCTGACGCGTGAGATCACCCGTTTCCGCATGCTTCGCCGCTCCCCGCGCCTTTCACCCTCCATCTTCCCACGGTTTACCGAGCCGCTGCCGCCCGTGCACATGTTCGGGACATCATACGCCCGGCCGACACGGCTGTCCATACAGATACAGGTAGACACATGCAATCAACCTTTCACTTCATTGCTACAGGGTATGCGAATGACAGTTAATCCGAGGAAGCTTTCCTCCGGTGTCGCGCTCTGTGCAGGACTGGCGCTGTGCCTGGCGGGTTCCGCCAGCGCCCAGCCCATGTTCCAATCGACATTCCCCGGAGGCGGCAGCAACGATGCCGCACGAGGGGGAGTCCTGCTTACGTCGGATGGTGGCACCATCTCCGTGGGCGAGTCGCAGTCGTTCACCAAAGGCGCGTACGATGTGTACGTGATCAAGACCAACGAATGCGGCTCCCTGCAGTGGTCAACCACCTACGATTTCGGAGGCAACGACTACGGACGAAAGATCCGGCAGACATCCGATGGTGGATACATCATCGTCGGAACGACCTATAGAGCAACATGCTGCGACGAAGCCGTCAGCATAGAGGCGCCCGACGCGGACATCTTCCTGCTGAAGATCGATGCAAAAGGGGGCGTTCAGTGGGCGAAGACGTACGGTGGCGTCAGCCACGACGAGGGCACGGATGTGCAGATCTACCCGGACGGCGGCTATGTCGTCTCCGGAAACACCCAGAGCTTCGGCGATGGTAAAATCAATGGCTACCTCATGAGGGCGGATGCCGGCGGCAACGTCATCTGGGGACGCAGCTTCGGCCAGAGGCTGACCGACTTCACGATCGGCGCCGAGGTCTTCAACAGTTGCACGGTCGCTGCCAAAGGGGACATTCTGGTAGCGGGCGTGTCGTACAGTTTCGGCGGCAGCTATATTCTCGCTGTACGGACGGATGCCAATGGGTTTGCCTCCTGGGCTACTATCTATCCGTCCAAAGGAGCCGGCAATGCCCGGCACATCATCGAGACGAGCGATGGAACGTTCGTCATCGCGGGTTCGCTCGTTACAAGCGCGACAGGAACGCGGGACGGCTATCTGCTGAGGATCGATGGAGCCGGGACAGCTCTGTTCGACCAGTCGTTTGCCGAGGCGTACCGCAAATTCGACGACGAACTGGCAGAAGTCCGGGAAACCTTCGGCGGCAACCTGGTCTTCACCGGCTATATGACCGATGCTCCGGGCGGGTTCGGGGGACGCGATCTCCTGCTCGGCGAAGTCGATTATAAATTCAACTCCACCGGATGGTTCAGCCTGCACGGCGGAAAGCTGGCCGATGAAGGATACTCGATCGCATTCAGCCCCGAGCTGAGCGAGAAATACGGCGGGATATTCGTCGTGGCGAACGGCGTCACCAGAAGCTTCAGCCGGAGCAAGCTGGCCGACGAGGACGTGTACCTGGTACAGGCTCTTGGTGGAGGCAAATCGGGCTGCAACGACACCTATGCGAAAGTCGTGGACTTCCGTCCGGGACTTCAGGGTAAACGCGTGGAGTACTGTCATCCGCTCGTGCGGGTGCAATGCGTCGCCAGAGTCGCCACCGTCTACCACAAGGAGCAGAACCTGCTCTGCACATCGTGCAAATTCGAGCAGCAGATGCAGGAGAATAGCGATGATCCCACGCTCGGCGAGGCGGATCACGATATTCAGTCCAACGGGTTGCACAGCGACTTCATGCGCGTGAATTTCGTGACGACTTCGGGACAGGTCGAAACGCAGGACGCGCGATGATTCATCGGGGAGCCTCTGCTCCCACGGGGATGCCGGTCGTCACGGCCGGCATCCCTTTTTCATGACCTCCCTGGTCATCGAACCGCCACCACCGGCATACCAGCCTGCTTCCGCGGACGGAATCATCCCGCCGGGGCAGTCACCGTTGGAGGTGAATTCATCATCTCCAACGGTCTGTTCTCACCGAACTCGAAAAAGCGCTGATATTTTTTCAATTCCTCCGGCGACCGTCGCTGTTCAAGCTCCTGTATGAAATGCCCCGCCGTCGGTTTTTCGGGCATATCATTATTTCCTGAAGCGAGGAGGAATTTCCTGCAACAGCCAGCTATTACCGTCGGGATCGCGAAAATGTGCGAGGAGAATGCCCCCCCTGTCCATGATCTCCCCGACGGAGACGCCGCGACCGATCAGCCCCTGCCGCACCGTAGCGATGTCATCCACCACCAGATGCAACCCCTTCACCGAGCCCGGTTCCATCGCGGAAATCTCGCCCAGCCCCGCCCCCAGCAGAATCGAACAGGAGGAGCCGGGAGGCGTCAGTTGCACCACCCGCATTCCATTCCCCGGCTGCACGTCATGATCGACATGAAATCCGATCTTTTCGGCATAGAATTCCCTGGCCCGATTTATGTCCGCAACAGGCACCGGCACCAGTGAAAGCATCATATCGGGCATGGAACTCACCCCTGCCGGATTTTTTCAACCATCTGATTTTCCCTCGTAGGTACCACTGAATTATTCGACCGAAAAATTGACCGGCAGGCATTGCCGATCCGACAACGACGGCGCCGGGAATATTACGAGAATACTCCCGGTCCGCGAACGATCATCACAACGTTCAGGCTTCCTGGCCGAGGCCTGCGGGAGCGGACATCGATGCCACCAGAGCCGCAAGCTGGTCGTAGCTGAACGCCACACCATCCATACCCGACGTGAGCGCGATATCGCGCGCCTCGCGGGAATCGTACAGGAGCGTCTGCGTGAGCATCGTCGTCCCCCCGGTCTCGGTCAGAACCACCGTCCCCACCATCTCTCCGGGATACCAGGCATCATCGAACTTCTCGGTGGTGACCAGCCGTTCCGGCGGCTCCACCTCGCGGATGACGCCTCCCATCCCCATTTTCCTTCCATCGGTATTATGCCACTCGTAGCGATATGCCCCGCCGACTCTCAGATCCATTTCGCAGACCTCCAGCGACCAGCCGGGAGGGCCGGTGAGCCAGCGTTTGATCAGATCGGGTCTGGTGAATGCCTCGAAGACCAGGGTGCGCGGCGCGTCGAAGATGCGCGTCATCACGATCTCCCGGTCCGACGGGGTACTTACTGTCAGAGCGCCAATGTTTTTCATCGCAAGTTTTTTCCCTGTGTTTATGAATACCGGATGTCCGGCCCAAGTTCTCAACTCAGCGAGCACGGCGTCGGGACGCTGGAAATCCTCCTCCGGAATCCGCGATAATACGACAGGCACATGATTGACTCCACGGGCGGGCGGGCCCTGGTTCAGTGCATCCGGCCCTGTGCATCCGACCGCGCCACAATCGTTCAGCGGCTCCCGTCGGCGGGGATTTCCGACGGCGGCCTGCACTGGAATACAGAACAGACCGCCCGTGGAGGATGCGCCAGGATGATCCCCATACTGAACCATCCGATTGTTTAACCGATCGGTAAACTATAATATTCTCCGATACCCACCAAGAGCACGATAAAAATTTATCGGCTCGCATATCTGCATCGCCGCCGGGGTTCCGATCCTGTGATACTGCATCACCTGATCGTATGCGGAGCAGGAGGCGCGGGATAATTATGACGGGCATTCCGCAGTTACGGGCAGGATACGATGGAAAAATGCTCCGCTATTCCGGCCGACCATCTCCGGGCACCATGAAGGCACAGCCGGATCGTTCCATCGGCCGTTGACAATTGTTTTTAACGGGCTGTCATGCTACCTTGGCTCGTTTACGCGCTACGCCGCGCCGCGCCCCCTTCCCCGATGAAGCAGTGGTCGGCGGAGGAATCTCATGCATCGCGGGTTCTGGCGGGCATCGCCCGGCACGGGGCACATTTCTTCTGCGATCGCTCGACGCAAGGTCGGGCGGCGGAGAACCGGCCGCGCCTGCGGTTACAGGAATCTATCTCCAGCTCATGATCCTTCTTCACGCCGGGCTTACCGACGGTTGTCTCTATCTCTGGGGCGAAACACCGCATGAAGGGATGCGGAATTCCGGTGGTGCATCGTCGCGCTTCCATCCGCCTCCCTATCCCTATGATGCAGGGACGGACGGCCTTCGCGCGGCATGCGGCGCAGTGCAGGCGCTACACGCCGCCGCGAACCGGAATTCCGTCGAGGCGATCATTCATCTTCCCGCGCCTGCGGGAAAGCCGGTGGCATCCTCGCGGCTTATCGCCGATCCCCCGGCATCGCGAGCGCAGCCGACGATACATCCCTTCGTGGTCACGGCCCTGGAGCTGTTCCCGGAGGAGATCATCGGGCTGCTGGAACTGGCAACGAAGGACGAGCCACCGGCAGCGGGAGTGATAGCGGGATCGACGCTGAAATTCTGGGTCGAGGCGTACCGCCTGGCGGTGTGGCTGGCGGTGCGCGAGCAGTTTCTGCCCGGGCTTCTGCATGATGGCGAACGCTACCAGGCATGCTGGGAGCCGGTGCTCACCGGCGACGGCATGCGCAGAGCCACCGCCCTGGCGCGGAGGATGCCCGATGCCTGCCGTGCCCTCGCGCTCGGCATGGGAAAGCCGACGGATGCCGCGGCACAGAGCACCCTTTCCGAATTCCTCCATATCACCATTGATGCGCTGGTGCTGCGGGCACTCCGGCATGAGGAGGAGCCGGCGCTATCGCCCCGGAGACGGGGGCGGAGAGCACAGCAAGCGACGAAACCATTCGCCAGCATCGATGAACGATGGGCGCGCGCACTGCGAACGGAATCCGGCGTGATCGCCGGGACGGATGCCGAGCTGGAGGAGCTGGCCGGACGCCTGGCCACCTGGAAGCGCCCGCTGATGACCGCCACGACAACGCTGTTCCGCCTCTGCTTCCGTCTTGAGGAACCTCCCGAATCCGGAGGCGAGGAGAATCGATGGTACGTCCGCTATCTCCTGCAGTCCACCGATGATCCGAGCCTTCTCATCGATGTCGTGCGAATCTGGAGGAACGGGAAGGGACGGCCCGCACTCCCGGCCGATATGGGCGCCAACCCGCGCGAGCATCTGCTGACGGAGCTGGGACGCGCCTCGCGGCTGGTTCCGGAGGTGGAATCGAGCCTCCGCAGCCAGGCTCCGAGCGGCTTCGAGCTCGACGCAACGGGAGCGCATGCATTCCTTCATCAGAGCGCCTGGCTGCTGGAGCAGGCAGGATTCGGCGTACTGCTGCCTGCCTGGTGGACGCGGAAGGGATCCAGGCGGCTGACCGCCCGCGCCGTCGTTCAGAGCCCGAAACTGACGGCACACAGCGGTCTTACGCTGGAGACGATCGCGGATGTGGACTGGAACGTGGCGCTCGGCGATCAGGTCCTCTCGCACGACGATCTTCAGCGCCTGGCGCGCTTGAAGGCCCCGCTGGTGCGGATGCGGGGCGAATGGGTGGAACTGCAGCCGGAGGAGATCGAGGCGGCGCTCGCATACTGGACGAGCAGGAAGCAGAAGAACACCCGGATGCAGCTTCGCGATATCATCAGGATGGCGCTGGGAGCGGCGCGCGCGCCGGGGGGGCTGGAGCTTGCGGAGATCGAAGCGGTGGGCGCGGTAGGCGACATGCTGGCGCGGCTCCAGGGCAGCAGAAGCCCCGGCCCGATCCCCGTCCCCGAAGGCTTCCACGGCACACTCCGCCCATATCAGGAGCGGGGGCTTGCATGGCTTGCATTCCTGCGGTCGCTCGGCTTCGGCGCATGTCTGGCCGATGACATGGGACTCGGCAAGACCATCCAGACGCTGGCGCTGCTGCAGCACGACCGCGAGGCGGGCGAACGACGTCCGGCGCTCCTTGTCTGTCCCACCTCCGTCATGGGCAACTGGCACCGCGAGGCGGAACGATTCACCCCTGATCTTCCAGTGATGCTGCACCACGGCCTGGCCCGCAGAAAGGGAAGCAACTTCACCGGCGAGGCGGAGAAGGCGGCGCTGGTCATCACCAGTTATCCGCTGCTGCACCGTGACGCCGGGACGCTGGGGGCGATGACATGGGCCGGCGTCATCCTGGATGAAGCGCAGAACATCAAGAATCCGGAGACCCGGCAGGCACACGCGGCCCGGATATTGGAAAGCGATTATCGCATCGCGCTGACCGGCACGCCGGTGGAGAATCACGTCGGCGATCTGTGGTCGATCATGGAATTTCTCAACCCCGGATTTCTCGGCTCCCGCACAGCATTCAACCGCACGTTCTTTCTACCGATCCAGGCCGAGCATGATCCGGTCGCAACCGAACGGCTGAAGAAGCTGACCGGCCCGTTCATCCTGCGCCGGCTGAAGACGGATCGCTCGATCATCGCCGATCTGCCGCAGAAGCAGGAGATGAAGGTCTTCTGTACGCTCACGCGCGAGCAGGCATCGCTCTACAAGGCCGTGGTGGATGAGATGACGGCATCGCTGGATGACTTCGACGGCATCCAGCGCAGGGGAATGGTGCTGGCGGGGCTCTCCAGGCTGAAGCAGGTGTGCAACCACCCGGCGCAGTTCCTCGGCGATAACTCCGCCACCGCCGGACGTTCCGGAAAGCTCGACCGGCTTACCGAGATGCTTGAGGAGGTACTGGCGGCCGACGACCGCGCGCTCATCTTCACCCAGTTCGCCGAGATGGGAGCGATCATGAAACGGCATCTTCAGGAGACCTTCGGCGAGGAGGTGCTCTTCCTGCATGGCGCCACTCCTCCGAAGCAGCGCGACCGGATGGTGGAGCGCTTCCAGGGAACGGAAGCGCCGCCGATCTTCATCCTCTCGCTCAAGGCAGGGGGAAGCGGGCTGAATCTGACAGCAGCGGCGCATGTCTTCCACTTCGATCGCTGGTGGAATCCCGCCGTGGAGAACCAGGCTACCGACCGCGCCTTCCGCATCGGGCAGCAGCGAAATGTGCAGGTGCACAAGTTCCTCTGCGCCGGAACCGTGGAGGAGAAGATTGATGAAATGATCGAACGCAAGCAGGAGATCGCCGAGAACATCGTTGGCGGTGGAGAGAGCCTGCTGACGACGCTTTCGACGGCGGAACTGAGACGCATCATTGAACTGAGCGCCGACGCGCTGGGAGAAGAATAGGATGTACCGGGACCGGAACTTCGAGCGCTCCGAGCCACGCAGGGCGAAAGGGGGTATCAAATCGCGATCGAAGAAAGGAGCGTTCGGCGAAAGCTGGTGGGCGAAACGCTGGATCGGCGCGCTGGAGCGCATGCGCATCGGCTCGCGGCTGAACAAGGGACGCTCGTACGCCCGGGGCGGCCAGGTCCTCTCCATCGACATAGACAGGGGGCTCGCCACGGCCAGAGTGCAGGGCTCCCGCAAGACACCCTACACCGTTACCATAGAGGTGAAGACATTATCCGCGGAGCAGTGGGACACACTTGCCGGGGCGCTCTCGCGGCAGGCTATATTCGCTGCGCGCCTGCTGGCCGGCGAGATGCCGCACGATATCGAGGAGGTATTCCAGAAGGCCGGCATCCCATTCTTCCCGGACAATGCGCGCGATCTCCACACCGACTGCACCTGCCCGGACTGGTCGAATCCCTGCAAGCATATCGCGGCGGTCTACTACCTGCTCGGCGAGGAATTCGACCGTGATCCGTTCCTGATGTTCCGGCTGCGCGGCATCGAACGCGAGGCTCTGATGGCGAAACTGACGCCTGATGCCCCCCTGACCGAATCCACACCCGCCGCAGGAGCCAGGCCGGCTCTCCCCCCGGAGGAGCTTCGTCCCGATCCGGATGTTTTCTGGGGAACCGCCGCACATGCCGACGCGGAGCCCGCCGAACTGCGTACCCCTCCCGTATCAGCCGCGCTTCCCCGGCAGCTCGGTGCATTCCCCTTCTGGCGCGCGGAGACGCCGCTTCACGAGATGCTGGCGCCGCTGTACCGTGAGGTATCGGAGGGGGTGCTGCGAAGCGTCGGGGAAGGCGCCGGTGAGGACCAGGAGGAATAAAAACAGGCTCCATCTGCTACGTAACGAAATAAGGCGGCCACGCAGGTGTGATGAAGTCGCAGCCCCACGGATGATGGACTACTGACGACGGACCAGCCCCCGGCCGACAGCCTGAGGCCTTCAGTAGTTCATACCGGTGGACGCTCTCAACACGTGAACCGGCCGTTCCTTCGCTCAGCACCCAATGACCTCGATAAACAGACATCCACCACAGTAATAGTAGGTCCATGTAAGGCAGCAGCCGGCAGTGCTGGTCATCGTCACCGATACAAGCGGCGGAGCGGGCGGACAGCCAATGGTGATCGGGAATGTGCGGAAGCCCGGTGCGGTGATGACATCGGTCTGCGCCAATCCCCCCCAGTCCGTGGTTATGTCGATCGGGAAGCAGGCCGCCGGAACGTTGGTGGCATTGACGATGAAATCGCAGCAGTCCGGATTCTGCGCAAGCGCCCGGCGCGCACCTGAAGTAACTGCCAGACATGACGCTGCCATGACCACGAGCATCGAAAGAATCGTGTGCCTTTTCATGTGCATTCTCCTCGCATGGAATGTTATGATTGTGGAAATTGCGGGGGTCTTTTCACCATGACCCACGTTCCATCGTGGTCACGATATTCAGGAGCGGAAGATAGCCCGGGCCGGCGGTCATGACGAGTACATGATTGGGTACCCGGGCGCACCCGGCTGAAGGGCATCCCAATACTGCAACAGGAGCTCCGCCATGATGATCGACTGGCCAATTGTGATCGACCTGCTGAAAGCAACCGCCTGGCCCGTGGTTGCCATCCTTGCCATCATCCTGCTTCGCCGGCCGCTGGGCGACCTGGTCACGCAGATCGCGCGCAGGGCAAGCAAGCTCTCGCTGTATGAAGTTTCGGTGGAGCTCGCGACGCTCCCCGAACTTTCCCCCTCCTGGTCGGTCGGCTCTGCGGATGTTCGCCAGCTCACCTCCTCCATGATCTTCGATAGCGCATCCCAGACGCTGTTCCAGGAACTGCTCAAACCGGGGAAGGCCGACTATGCCGTGGTGGATCTGGGGACGGGCAGGGAATGGCTTACGTCGCGGCTGTTCGTGTTCGCTCTGATTCTCGGCACCATTACGAAGCTCCGCGCATTCGTCTTCGTGGAGACACAGAACGGTGTACGCCGCCATTTTCTGGGCATTGCGACACCGGGCGATATCCGGGCGGCGCTGACGGCGAGATATCCCTGGCTGGAGGAGGCATACATCCGCGCCGCCGCGGATCAATATCCTGGAATTTTCGCCGATATGCCGGGCATGTCCCGATTCTCCAACCAGCCACCCCTGTTTTCAGCAACCGACCAGTGGAGAGCAAGCGCCTTCACCCAGAGTTTCATCCAAAATATTCAACGCACCACCATGCCGCCTCCCGAAGAAGCGGACTCGCATCTGGAGATCGGGCTGCAGCCCGGGATCTGGGAACGCGCGCACTGGATCGACGGCGAACGGCTGGAACGCGATCTCGCGGGACAGCTTGAATATTCATGGTATCAGGAATCGCCGGACGAAGCGCGGCAATCGACTGGGCAGGCAGTTGCGCGCAGGAATGGAGCATTCGTCGCCCTCGTGGATGAAGATCGCCGATTTATCGGCCTCATCGACCGGTATGCGCTTCTCGATCAGATGGGGAAGAATCAGGAGCCGACGGAGACAAAAGGCGGGTAGAAATTACGGGATAAATGCCTGGCGGATCTCTTTCCTGTATGAATATCGGGTCGCAAACGTGAGCACACTGACGAAGGAAGCAGTTCGGCGTTCAGGGATAATCTTTCCCCTCCCGTTTCAGATCCTCCAGCCAGGCATCGATATCCGGTTCCGGATACCGCACCTGCCCTCCCTTTTTAAGGAAGCCTCCCTCGTACCATTTTATCCATTCGGCATCGCTCTGGTAGCCCTTCCCGGTCAGAATGTTCAATGCATGACGGAGCGCGGAACTCTGATCGGGATGTGCCGTTCCCTCCTTCAGCCAATAGATGCAGAAATACACCGCACGCGTATCGTGTGTCAGAACTGAATTCATGATCCACCGGCCCCCCCATGTAAAATCGGTGGCGAACCATCCCACCCATTTCCAGCTTCCCCGGAAATAATGCGAGTCGAATGGAGCAAGCTCCCTGCGGGAAAATTCATCGCGGATTCGGGCAGTGCGGGCAGCGGCCTTCTCGTACGCCCACCCTTCGCAATGGGGGCGCGGATCATCACCAACCGGAGCACCACCTGTCCGCTCCAGCAGGAACGTCGCGGCGCGAGCCGCTGGCACCCTGCCATGCCACTCGCCGCCTCCGGGCAGAGCGCGCCGCACATCACCCCCTTCCGACACTCGGGAGAACGTTGGCGATTTCATGGTAGAGCGTTTCGGTCGCGGTCATGGCTGCTGCTCCCTGGCCATACCGTTTCCTACCTCCATGAACAACTTCTCCTCAAAATTCTTCCACATCATGCTCTCCACCGGCCTGTCCGTGCGGGCATTATATTTGGCGCTCCCCTTCACGTTGTAGGGCACCTCCACGTTGCCGCTGGTGGTGAAGTAGATGAGCTGCCCCACCGGCATACCGGCATACACGCGAATAGGCTGCTTGACGGAGATCTCCAGCGTCCAATGGTTGCAGAAACCGACATCTCCCTTGCCGGCGGTGGCATGGATGTCGATGCCGAGACGGCCGACGCTGCTCTTCCCTTCGAGGAAGGGAACGTGTTTATGCGACTCCGTGTACTCCATCGTCACGCCGAGATAGAACCGGTCGGGCATCAGTACGTAGCCCTCCGGCGGAATGCGGAAGGTGGCGATTTCGTTGTGCCTGCGGGCGTCGAGAATATCGTCGATGTAGGTGGCGAGCCAGGGGCCGAGATGCACGTCGTAGCTGTTGCTGCCAAGGCGGTTGCGCCGGAACGGCTCGATGACGATTTCGCCGGCTTCGATGGCCCTGAGAATGTCGGTGTCCGAGAGAATCATGTATGTTTGGTCGAGTATCTGAAAGTGTATCAGTTGGAAGAATGTTCGCGAAGGCCGGGAACTGGTCCGTAGTCAGTTGTTACTCGGAGCCCCCTACCGCTTCCGCCCGTGCGGTTGCCGACCGATTTTCGCGTCGGCGGCCGATGCCCAGCGGGCATTTCCATTCCCCGATGCGCCGGAATATCCATGCGGCATTCGCACCGGCGCAAAGTTCGCCCTATGGCGGATCATGGACAAGGTTTTCGGTCGTATGCGGGCGATACTGGGATAACGGCAATCAAAATGAACCAACCAGCCCCATGTTCCATATCGGTGTGTTCGGCGCCGCGATCGTAGAGCGGCAGGATCTGGTCCCGCTGGCGCGGGAAATCGGCCGTGTGCTTGCGGCGGCGGAAGCGATCGTAATCACGGGAGCCTGCTCCGGACTCCCCTACCAGGCCGCGCATGCCGCGGCGGAACTGGGCGCCGATGTATGGGGATTCTCTCCGGTCCGCAGCATCGAGGAGCAGCGCCGATTCACGCCGCAGGATGATCTTTCCATCTATTCCCGCCTGATCTATCCCCCCGATTCATTCCCCTTCGCTGATGATCCGCTCGTCTGCAAGAAATATCGCAATGTGATCTCCACGGCGCATTGCGACGCGGGCATCATCATTTCAGGGCGATGGGGAACGCTGAATGAATTCACGAACCTTGTCGATTTCGGGAAGATCACAGGTGTTCTCACGAACACCGGAGCGATCGCGGACGAGCTTCCCGGACTGACCGGGCGTATCCGGAAGGAGCCGTCATCAACCGTGATCTTCGACCATGAGCCACAACGGCTGGTGGAACGGGTGCTGGCGGCACTCACCGGAGCTTCTGCGTGATGTGAACCTGCCATGCTGCGCAACGAATCATCCGGCGTTCACACGCCGTTCCCGCAGGTTGCCACACAGGGTGATCAGATAAACACCTTCATCCTGTCACGAAAAAAAGGGCGGCTCCTCGCCGGGAACCGCCCTGTAGCCATGATATCCGGAACCTTCTCTACCGCACCTGCTTCAGCACCGCGCCGGCCTGCACCTGATCGCTCGTCTGCCGCTGGTTCATGATCGCAAGATCCTCCACGGTGAGACCGGCCCCCGTCTGCACCAGCGCACTGAACTGATCGGTGCGCGGCGCGTTGAAGACGTCGAGGCGGTTCGGAACGACCGCCAGCACAGCCCCATTCGTCACCTCGTTGAAGCTGTTGAAGACCGACGTGAAGGTGGTGACATAGCTGCCGAATTGTGCCGGACTGGAGTACCCGTGGAAGACGAAGAGGAGCGTCCCCTCCGGTGTGCTCTTGCGGATGAAGTAGCTGAGAACGGTTATGCTGGAGCCATCTTCAAGCTGAATGCTGCTCCGCAGCCGGTAGGCTGAAAGCCCATTGACCGTACCCGCCTGGCTTTCCTGGACCGTGGCGCCATTGGCGCTGACGAACTGCTGGGCAGCGCTCTGCGGATCGCCATCAGGCTGCGTACCCAGAAGGATCGCGGCATCGGGCTGTGCCACGTTCGGCGCAAGCTGCACCTGGGAGGCGAAGTTCCCGACCGCCCAACCCGAGGGAACGTTGAACTGGAAGCGGAGATCGGGATGATAGAAGACGCCTCCCTGCACGAAACCGTGGCGCGGGTTCTGGCCGAAGACGATCTTGTCGAACCGAGGGATGAAAGCGGAGGAGTCGGTTCCCTTCACCTCGTCACCCGGGAACTGCCCTGCATACTGCGCCGCCAGATTGAGCACGGTCTGCTCGCGTTCGGCCGGATCGGGATGGGTGCTGGCCCAGGTCGGCAGCGCTCCCCCCTGCTCCTGATCGGAGACGCGCTTCAACGTTCCGAAGAAGCGCGATCCCTCGCTCGCCTTGTAGCCGATCTTGGTGGCATACTTCACGCCAAGTTCATCGGCCTGGCGCTCATCATCGCGGCTGTACTTCAGGAAAAGCAGCTCCAGCCCCGTTTCCACGGCACCGAGGAACGGGCGCACATCCTCGAAGAGTATCGACCCGAGACCGACGCCGAGCTGCGCAAGCTGCGAGCTCGTGTACTGACGGGCCGTATGGCGCGCGGTGACATGTCCGATCTCATGCCCGAGCACAACGGCGAGCTGTGCTTCATCCTGCAGATACGCAAGGAGCCCGCGTGTGACATAGACGAAGCCGCCGGGGAGCGCGAACGCGTTGATCACCGGCGAATCGAGCACACGAAAGGTCCAGACCAGGTTGGGATCATCGGAGTTTCTTGCCAGGGCCTGCCCCAGACTATCCACATATGCGGCGACGGCGGCGTCATCATAGACACCGAATTCCGCAACGATCTGGGCATCTCCCTCCTGCCCGAGCGCGATCTCGTCCTCGCGGGAGAGAAGCGAGAATTCGCTCTCGCCGGTCACGGGATTGGTGACGCAGCCGCTCATCGCCCCGAGCAGCGACACCATCACCAGCAGCGCCCAGCGCCCTGCAATGCTCTTCCATGAAAGGATGGTTGCACGTTTCATCGACTAAACCTCCAGAGTACATCCTGTTTTGCCGCCAATGTATATATCCGGGAAGTGCCAGCAATAGGGCTGCCAGGTTTTATGAGGCTCCCGGAAACAGAACGGAAGCTCCTGTGGCGCACCACGGATCGCCGGATTCCAGTTCATCACGGTACTGGCGATCCGCGTCATCCGCCACGAATCGGCCGGAACCGCCGCATGGCCTCCCGGCACTCGTACAGAACATCCGTGCCTGCCATACCCCATCTGCCGTCCCCGCACCGCTCTCCCCTGACAAGGACACCAATGATGAGGCAGCGACGACCGGCATCCACACACGGCGCGGACCACATCAGCAGCAGAGCAATACCCCGCATCCACGCCCGGCCCCGGTGCCATCATCCGCGAGGCGGTTCGCCCATTCTTCATCCCCCTTTTTGCCTTTTGCCCTTTGACCTTTGCCTTGTTCCCGCGCTCCCCCGTACCTTTCCCGGAAACCAGTCGGAACTTAAACACACGAACAATCCCGCAGACATGGCAACCAGTACATGGCTTATCCGGAACACCGCGGCGAAGACCGGGCGGAACATCGTCGTAACGCCGGAGAACAGCGACTTCCGCTTCATCTCGGCCGGCAGAATCATTCTGAAGGATGACACACGAAGCGTCACCGCACGCAACGAAGGGGCCGAAACGACCCTGCTGGTGCTGCATGGAAACGGACGGGTGAAGGTTGCCGGCGAGAGCTATGACGTCGCCAGATTTGACGGCGTCTACATCCCCCGCGGCGAGGAATTCACCGTGGAGGCCGACGACATGCTCGACATCTTTGAAGGAAGCGCGCCGACGGAACTGGCGTTCCCCGCCGCTCATGTACGCCACGAGGAGACCAGGAACCAGGAGGGAATGTACCTGAAGGTGGGGGCGGAGCCCTACTACCGTGACATCCACAAGGTAATCGCCGAGAACGTGCAGGGGGGAAAGCTGATGACGGGCGTCACGATGTCCGCCCCGGGCAACTGGACAAGCTGGCCGCCGCACGAGCATGCCGCCACGCAGGAGGAACTCTACCTCTTCTTCGACATGCCGCGGTTCGGCACACAGTACGTCTACACAAACCTCGACGAGCCGGAGCTGATAACGCCGGTCCACGAGGACGACGCCGTGGTGCTGGTGAAGGGCTATCATCCCAATGTCGCAGTGCCGGGCTACCCGATCAACTTCGCCTGGCTGCTATGCTCGCTGGAAGATACGACCTACCGAAAGCTGGGCGGGGTGAACGTGCAGCCGGAGTTTTTGATGGAGACCGGACTACGATAGTGTCCAACATAATCCATTCACAAACGGCCCTTTCTTAAAAAATTTCAGGCATCCTATGGATTGAATTGGACTATCTTTCTGTAAGTTCCACCAGGTTTGTAAGATATCTTACAGGCTGGAATCCAACATAGAGCTTGCAGAAAGGTGACGACATGGGTGTCAAAGTGAACCTCCCCGGTTCTAGTAGAGCCCCAGATAAGGGACTATCTTGGTCGCGAAGGAGAGCTACATGGCGAAACAACGGCGGAATTTCACAACCGAATTCAAGCGCGAAGCAGTTCGGCTCGCTAATGAATCGGGCAAGTCGATGCAACGTATCGCCGAGGAACTTGGCATTCCACGCAACATGCTACATCGCTGGCGTGCAGAGTATGCACACGATAGCAGCGAGGCCTTTCGTGGCAACGGTAAGCGCACGGCCGAGCAGGAGCGTATTTGGCAGTTGGAACGTGAGTGAGAGCGGCTGAGGCGCGAGCGAGAGATTTAAAAAAAAGTGCTCGGCATTGTCTCACAACCGTAAAGGAGCGCTACGAGCAGATCGCCCGACTTGTGGGGGAGGCTCCGGCTCGATATTGTCTTAGCGAGATCGCCGCGGCACTGGATGTATCCGAGAGCGGGTATTACCGTTGGCTCCGGCGGCTGCCCTGCAAGCGAGCCGAGCGCGACGTGGAGCTGCTGGTGATGATCCGCCAGGCACATGAAGCAAGCCGGCAGACGTATGGCTCGCCGAGTATCCACCAGCAACTGCGGCAGCAGGGTG